>Ga0214921_10000170_pt1 | contig 128325 bp, 167 predicted proteins | sample LL1505_MetaG_FD_177992 | JGI IMG/M metagenome (GOLD analysis project Ga0214921, IMG submission 177992) | Freshwater microbial communities from Lake Lanier, Atlanta, Georgia, United States - LL-1505 | ecosystem: Environmental > Aquatic > Freshwater > Lake | place: USA: Georgia | collected... | reverse complement strand
TAGACCGATGTAGATATTTTCCATAATTTTTTCTACATCGCCTGCAATCTCCATCGTTGCGCCGGAGAATCCAACTCGCTCAATGGTGACGCCATCATGCGTAACTAATTTAAAATCTTTATCGTATTGAGCTTCCTCAAGAACGCCTCGAAACGCATCAATATCAGCTTGCGTTGGTCGGTACTCTCCGGCTCCACCCAACTTCACAAGCGTCATTGGGTTAATCATGCCGTCTGCTTGAGCAAATTTTGATTCGCGTAGCTTATCATAAAGCATAAGATCTTTGTAAACAGATACTAAGATAGAAGTACCCCTTACGTCATATGGCGAGCTTAATAACTTTAGATGTGAAATATTTAGATTATCTAAAGGAATATTCTGCCCTTTTCTAACGCAATCAATAATATGCTGAGGTAGCATCTTTTTCATCGCAATATCTGCAGGATTGTTTGAAGATACAATCTTAATTAAGTTCGCATCCGGACGTAAAGAGACAATAGATTGATCACCGATGATTGTCTTTTTAACGTGGACATAGTCAGGATTTAGAACCGTAATTCTTTTCCAAGTGCCCGTTTGACGATCTAGTTCAGCATAAGGGAAACATTCTCCATGCTTCCAGAATTCAAGCGCCGCACCATATACAACAGAATAAAGATCCAGCTTTTCTGACATTTCTAAGAAGAACTGCTGAACCTTTTTGCTCTTGCATGTAATGTTAATCTTGCTAATAGGGAATGATGCATGCAAGTTAACCGCATTTCTTACCAACGGATGCGTATCATAGAACACTCGATTCCAAGCGTTCATCGTGATTCGATCACGAGGTAAGTTTAAGTTTGCAAGCTGAAATAAAGGAGAATAAACATCTGGAGCAAGTTGATCAACTTTTGATGTTGTAGTTGGAGCAGCGAATGGACCAACCATACCTTTCTTAACTAAACCTTTTGAAAAATCAGCACTATGAACAACTGCAGCAGGATATTTTGAAGCAGTTTCAGAATCCAAATCTTTATTTACCGCATCCAAAATTTGAGCACGTCGAACTTCTGAAAGCGAATTTACCGTATGCTTAGATAAAGCTTGAGGCGAATTTTGAGGCAACGTACTTCTTCTATTTGACATTTTAACTCCTCAATCTGGGTGCGTAAGCCAGAGTTGGTCTAGGCATAGTTGTCGGTTTGTCTAATCCAGGTTTTACCGAAAAACCTTTTGTTAATTCAAACTTATATGCCATATATGCATACATTAGCGCCATTAATCCGTCGTTTGGCGTAGAACCTTTTATATAATGCTTTACAGGTTGACCGTTTGTTGTTTTAACCGTCATCTCCATAGAAGTGCAGTGTTCAATCAACCACTCGATATGTTCATAGCTTTTCCAAGGAAATCGGATCTTTCCCTTTCTAAATAAATCAAAAAGTTCTTCAATAAGTAAATCCTTATTGTAAGCGACAATTAATTCATCCTCTCGAAACTTAAGAGGCTTAAATAAATTTCCGCTACCTTGAGCGCCCAGAAATTTTTCTCCATAAGACATTTGCAAATCATGAACAACATCTTGACCGAAGAACCAGTCAGAGACACCACGCTTTACGCCGAAGCGACGATACATCTCATGAATGGTTTCTTTTTTATAATTAAAGCTTTGCTCTCGTAACTTATGAGCATGTTCAACATAAAGAGTTCCGTTATGGTCAGCAGAGAGGATGACAACGCAAGAAAAGGATTGACCCCGCTCGATATCATCACCTTCAGCTTTGCCGCCCCAATCTACGCCAAGAAATACGGGCTTATCTCTTTCGGAAATTCTTTTTGCAAAATGTCTATCAACATCTCGACAATGATCGTAAATATCTTGTTTGGTTAGAGGTAACCCTGCGCCAGAATAAAATTCACCAATAACTTCGTTATTCCAAACTCTTTCTGTTTGCGCCGGATTATTCTCCGGCATCTGTTCCATAATAAATTCTTTTGTAAGATTTGGAACATAAAGCTGATTGATATGAAAACCAACGAACTTGCAATCTTCAAAGTTTTTTGTTGCAACCCATTTGCCCTTTTCTATAGCTTCGACTTTTGATTGTTCGACGCCACAAAGAGGACATTTAATAACATTTCCATACAACCAAATTTTCTTCCAACTCTCATCTTCTGGAAGATAAAATGGATAAGTTTCGCCGCAACCAACGCAACCCAAATGATAATAGCGCTGATCAGATTGTTCCCAATAAATATTAAATAAGGAACCTCTTTCTTTTGGCGTTCCGAAAAACACCTGAATACCAGAACCAGCCTTTCCATACTTAGCGGCAGTTAATGTTTTCAAAACGTTATTAACAGCAGATGGGTAAGCATCTTGAAATTCGTCAATAAGCGCCACGTCAATCGTCATACCACGAAGTCTGTCGCCGTCAGCGCCAAGAGCGTCAATCCATAAAGTTCCGTTTTCGAATTGCTTCATGGTTAAATTATCAACAGCATTTTGCGATTTTAGTTTATTTTTATTGATAACATCGCCTTTTGCCGTTCGAATCATTCCCTCTAGTTTATCTTGCGAAAACTTTTTAACGTGAGCAAGAGCAGGGAAAAGATGAGCAACACGAATAGCTGGCTTGGAGAATAGAGCACTATTCGTAAAATATAAATCCAAAGCGCCAGCCATCATGGTTGCACCAACCTGACGACCTTTTTTTATAACAACCGGTTTGCCATTTTTCTGAGGCGCTTGAAGGCCGATATAACGATAGATATCAGCCATAAATTTCCAACCATTTCCGATGATTCGAAATTCAGTTCCATCTAATGTTAAATTATTTTGAATATAATAAGCCGGATCATAATCTAAGAATCCGGATTTTATTTGATCAAATAATTCACTCTCTTGTTGTTTTTTGCTTTTCGTCATGGTTCATTGTTTTAATCAACAAGACTTATAGTTTAGGGGCGCTGTGACTGAAGTATTCCGCTGTAGTATCCTGATGCTCTGAACTTGAATCAGTAATGGGGCTTACATATTCTGGCGTTGAAACGTTAACTGGTCTTGTTTTTTCAATTTCGGTTTGAACAGCCTGCTTGAATTTTTGCTCGTTTATCTTTAAGTTATTCCAATTTAAATCTGGTCGAGAGCGGCATTCTTCAATTACGGCAACAGAAGATAGGTTTGGATCCGGATTCTTTTGAATCATTTGTTTTGCATAGCTTAGGATGGCTTTCATCTGCTCTACATCTAGATTGCCAGCAGTAGAGATTTTGCAAGAATGACCATCTACGCATTTGTCACAACAAGGACCGGATGCAGTTGCTACCTTTTCTTCTTCTGAATCGCGAATGGAAGCCAACGTGTCAAAACCGACACGCTGGCGAATATCAACCATTTTTTCTTCTATTGAGCCGTATTTATTCTTCGTTTGCTCAATGATTCCACCGATATTGTCTAGGAAGCTACCTTCCTTAGACATTTTATTTGCAAAATCCTTTAGCCAATCCGCCGTAACATTATAGGATTCTTTTTGATCGATACGTCGAAAAGACATAAGGCCTCCTTAGGCGAGATAGTTGCGAACGAAGTCTACGCCATCTTTTCCGTTTTTATCTTCAGCAGATTCCTTTTCGGAAATAGCGCCACGGTCTTTGTAAATGTGATATCCGCTATCCATGACAAGTTGGAAAATCGCAAGCTCTTCACGTTCATTAAGCTTGTATTTTTCCTTTAGGAAATCAAATACATCTTCAAAGGAATTTCCAGCAGAAACCACAGCGTTGATTAGGATGCCAACGATGGCTCGCTCAAATGGCGTTGCAACAACTTGAATTATTGAAGTTGTGGCGGTTTTGTTTAATTCTGCTTCTTTAACAAGGCCATCTTCGTTTGATGCGCGAACTTCAAGAACTTTTTCTTTTAGAGCATTAAGGTGCTTCTTTAGGACAATAAGATCTTTCATAATCTTGATGCGGGTTTCTTCTAGTTCTTCTGCATCAAGCTGGCCGTCATGATCCATACGGATAGCTTCAGAGATTTCCTTGTTGATCTTATTTAAGAATAACATGGCTCGCTCACAACCAATCATGGACTTACCATCATGGCGTGGGATCTTTGTAGGATAAGAGGCGTGGATATAATCCATGAATTTAGAAACATCTCGGTCATCTTCCCAAGTGGTTTCCTTCTTTTCTTCTTCCTCTTCTTCTTCGAGTTCGCCTTCTAGACCCGGAATGGAGCTTTTTACATCCATCTCTAGATCTTCTAGAGTCTCATCTTCATCAAAGAATTGTTCCGCAAACTCAACAACGCTTTCGCCATACTCAGAAACAATTTCGTCAGCAGTTTCGGCAATATCTTCCGCAACTTCAGCTGGAGTTTGTTCTAGATCTTCTTCTGAAAATTCCACAGAATCTTCATCCATTTCTTCTTCAAATTCTACAGGAGAATCAAGAACTTCAATTTCATGAAATTCTGCATGTGGATGCTCATGAGACTCGTCTTCTTCTGAAAATTGAATTACAACAGGTTCTACATGAGAAGACGTCATAGGTACAAGTGTATGTTGAGCAGTTTTAGCGATTTTCATAAAAGACTCCTAAAGCCAAAATTAGTGATTCCCATAAAAAGATATTGCACCGGGAAACATCTGAGTGTCTAAATTGTTGTCGTGATAAGCACTATCACTATGGAAAGATGAGGAATAATTCATAGAAGTAGGCTGAGTTTGCGTTCCAATGAAAATATGAGGATAAAAATTTCCAGTTCCAACCGTAACATCTTGAGGAACATCATTAAACGCACAATCTACAGCTTTTTTCTCTGCAAATATTGTTTTTGCGTAAATGCAAAAATTGCAACCAGGTAATTGATTTACCCTCGCTTGCTCCTTCATTTCATTTGATGAAGGCTCATTTGGTTGCATTGTCAAAACCTTTGTACCAATAGTCTCACAATCACTTGGAATTTTAAGACCAAAAGGGCATGGTTTTTTATCGCCTCTAAGCAAAATAAAACTCCTATCAATTTATCATACTAATTTAGCAGAGAAAATATTATTCTTCGGGGAAAAGTTTCCTAGAAAGATTTCTTCGCTCTCTTGCTTGACGGCGCTTATCTGCTGGTCGCTCAATATCCTCACTGAAGATTTGACTTAAAACCGAAATAGGCTCCCTATTTTTGTCAGCAAATTTTAATCTATTTCCATAAGGAGAGTTGATTTCTTTAATGATCTCTAATGTATTTTTTTCTGGATCAAATCTTGGATCATTTAAATCAGGTTCACCGTTAACCATCGGTAGGGCAATATTTCTACCGGCGCCACGATCATTTAATTGAAATAAACCTAAAGAGTGTCCACTGTCACCAATGGCTAGGTTATTTAAACCAGACTCAGCTTGAGCATTTACTATCGCCGCTTTTGCAATATTTTGGCTGAAACCATTTGAAGTAAATATCTTCATAATGATATCTGCGTTCTCTTTTGGTGAAAGCTGCTTGTGAATTGACTCAACAACTTTTTCTTTAACCACTTGAGATGCAGGTTCCATTCGAGTCGATTCAGGCTTCATCTCTAAACTTTGCGGAACTTTAAATAACTGAAGAACTTCCTCTGGTGATTTATGCTTGCCGGACCAAGCCTCATGGAATTGATTTTTATACCAATCTTTCCAATCAATAAAAGAATCACTTTTTGCACCCGGAATCTGATTCCAATTATTTTTCCAATAGTTAGCTAAGTCTTTATAATTTTCGCCTTGGGCTTCATACTCTTCCCAATTTTTGGCAACAAAGCTATGAATTGCTTTTTTCACAATTCCATTTTCAACAGAAGCAAATTTTCCAAATTGAACGTGAATATGATTGTGCTCATCAATAACTCTAGAGCCCACTTCTTTTGCCGCATTCATTAAGGCGACTTTTTCTTCTGAAGAAAGATTTCTTATGCTGAAGTCTAAACCTTCACCGTAAAGATGGGCGGAGATTGGCATTTCATTTTGCTTCTCAAGCAATATATTTTCGATATCTTTTTCGCTCTTGGCAAACTGCATATCTTTAACTAAGGCGTCCGGATATAATTCAACCAATCGGGCGAATCCATCTCTTCTTAAATTTTTCCACATAGCCTTAGCTTGTTCTTTTAGCGTTCGGGTTCCTGATGTTATAACTACAGGAAAATTAATCTTATCAGAAAGCTTCTCTAAGAAGTTCAAAGATTGAGGAGATAAATCTACTCCACGATCATCTTTTGAGAACCATTTGATTCCAGAAATCGGAATGCCTTTCACTTCTCTATGAGAAGAAACATCAAAAAGCTTTCGATCTACTTCTGGTCCGACCTTTAATTCTTTCACAATAACAGATTGTAATGGGCCAGATTTAGAAGAGATATATTGTTGAAGCATATCCAATACTTCTTTTGGATTTTTATGCTGTTCAGACCACTCTTGCTTAAAAAGATTTTTATACCAAGACTTCCAGCTTTGATAATCAGAGCTTAAAATGCCAGGAATCTGTCTCCAATTTAATTTCCAAAAATCTGCAAGTTCTTTGAAATCCGGACCTTGAGCTTCGTATTCTTCCCAATTTTTAGCAACAACTTCGGATATCTTTTTTAATCCAATTTTTGAAGAAGCAACAGAACGCTTTTCTTCAAAGTAATCCAATACGGAGTGATTCTTAATTAAATAATCTTTAAGCTTTCCAGCTAAAGGTACAACTTTGAATAATCCCATCTCCTTAAGCAAAGCGACAGTTCGATCTTCATCAATCTTCATGGAAGCATCAATAGTGTCAAGGATAAATGAATCAATATCGCTATTCTTAAATAATTCAAAATTATCATTACAAAAAGATGAAATATCTGAATCGATATCGAAACCATATTGAACGGCGAATTTTATTGCACGAAAGGCTCGTCTAGGATCCGCTGATAAAGTAATCTCAGCGGGCACAGGGGTTCTAATAATCTTCGCCTTAATATCGGCTATACCTTTGTTCGTCGGATCAAGAATATCTTGGGTTAAAGGATGCATGTGTAAAGTATTTATCGTAAAGTCTCGACTAAATACTTCATACATTTTTACATCTAAATCCGAACCGACAGGCTGCAAATGCTCAACCACTTCAGGGTAAATGGTGTGCGTCGAAAAATCTAATTTAAAATCATCAGAAAAAACAATAGCATGGCCATCTTCAAGAAGCGTTAATTTTAATCCCGTTTTTTGAGAAAACAAAATAGCCAACATTAAAACGTCAGCAGTATTGGTCGTAATATCAATATCTTTTGTTTTTATTTGTTCGCCAATATAAATGTCTCTTGGAATACCGCCAACAACATATGGAGTGTCGATGGCGTATTCTTTGGAGATATCATAAAGTTTTCTTAACGCTTCTTTGATTTTCATATTATCACTTTACGCCTTAAGTTGGCTATACAGTTTGCGCGGGAGGTGCTGCAGGTGCATTACCAAATTCTTTCTGCTGAGGACTTGGTTCTTCTTCTTTTTCAGATGATTCTTTACCTCTCGCTAGTTCTTTTTCAGCTAAGCCTTCAGCTTTCGCATCCAACGAATCTTGCTTTTCACGAGCAAGTTCAGATAAAGTTCTTCCGCTACCAATCATACCCATCATTTTTGTTACACGAGTAAGAGCGTAGGAGTAACCATCAATTAATTTACTTTGAGCTTCGGCCAACTCTGGGAACATTGACGCAATACCAATGCTATCGAGAATAATGTCGAATTCGGAAAGCATACGAATAACTGCACGATCGGCCAACATGTTTGACACTTCGTCTAGCTTCTCAACCGCATCATCTAGAGAGAATTCTTTCCCATACATATTCGGTTTTGATTGTGGTTGTTCTTCTCCGGCAGGCTCTTCTGTTTGAACTCCCGCCTCTTGAAGTTGGCCTTCCGCCGCTGGCGCCTGTGGAGCCTCAACGGTTTCTGGCATAATTTCAGCTGGAGCCACAGGTTCTTCTACAGGAGGAGTTTGCTGAGCAACTTTAATTAAAATATTTGAACCAGCATCAAATCCAAGCTTCTTAAACTGCTGAGCGGTCTTGAAGGTTAAATCAGAAGCTGTAGTATGAAGTTTAGCTCTGCCAACCTGAAGGTCGAAAGAATGCAATATTTCAGATAGTCTTTCTGTAATCTCAGGTTCGATTAAACCATCGCTATTTCGAATTAATTTATCAATTCTTCGAATGGCGGTGTGAAGCTTTGATTTCCAAGCTTTATAATCATTTTTCTTATCGGTTTCGTGCTTTGCATCTAAAACTTTAGACTCAAAGATTCCAACATCAGGATTCGCTGCGAATATATCTAAAATATCATTACCCGTAGATTGTCGCAAGTCTGGAGTGCCGGTGTACTGCTGACTTCCTTTGGGGCTAAATTGGTAATTTGCTTTTTTGTACATATTTTTTCCTTTTTCAGCGCTATACTTTAAATGTTCGCCATTTTTATAATAGTTAACCCAATGCATAAAACGATCACCCTCTTTAGATTGAGGATTCGCTTTATTTAATTTTTCTTGAGCAATACGAATGCCTTGATCCACATCTATTTCACCAGATAGAGAGGCGTTATAGATTTGCTTTACAATATTACCCCAGCGAACTAAATCCGACTCAGATTCAATTTCGGGAGATAGAGCGCCAGATCCATTTGGGTAAGCCTTCTTGTTAAAGGTACCCTTCTTTTGGCAGGCTTCCAAAACAATCTGATATAGATCTGCAGATGTGTTTACTTCAGAGATGGAGGCGTCACCATATGCCTGTTTGAATATCTCTTCAGAAACGCTGCCATGAGAAAATGATAAAATATTATAAATACTGGCAGCTAGCTTTAGCTCATCTTCTGTTTTAACATCTTCTTTTGAGAAAAGAATTAAAGCAGAAACATCATCAGCAGTTAAGGAAGCACCCTTCGCTAAAGCGTTTTCATAGCAAAAAGAATTTAGACGATTTTTACCAAAGGCCTGTTTTGCAATCTGAATATTGTTAATCATAATCCGTCCATTTGATGTTGAATGTGCGTCTTTAATTTTGAAACAGATTTTTTCCATTTTTTACGATCTAACTTATTATTAAAATCAGACGCCTTTTCTTCAATATAATTTAGAAATATTAACAACTCATCAAATGATATGGTTCCAACCTCAGAATCCTTGTAGATGGCCAAATTGCTTCTAAGCCATTGATCGAATAAACTAAGACCACTTAAATCTTCAAGTGTAAGCTTCCCCATTTTTTGTTCTTTATTCTGGTTCGACATCAATAACCCCTAATTGATAGGATTTATATTCTGGTGAAGATGTATCCAGACCGGTCAATTTTCTATTGATTCGATCAATAAAAACAGGAACAAGTTCAGGAGACATTTCTTGAAGAGTTTCAAAAACAACCTCTTTTAGAATAGAAACCTGCGTATTTACAACCTGAACGTTTACATTGTGTTCAATTTTTTGATCAGCGAAACCTTCTACATACTTCTTCCAATCCTGCATAATAGACTTAAGCATCGAAATATATTCAATGAAAATTTTATCATGCTTAATCGAGCCACCAGCAGCAAGGATATTGTAATAGTATTCAATGCGAGACGAAATGATTTTATCCATCTCAAGCAATCTCTTTGTAACATCCAATTCTTTACTAGCGATTTCTTTAATCTTATCCTGATAGGCATTAGAATTTGTCGTCAAATCTCTTAGCTGAGTATCGACAGAAACTTGCTCTAATTCTAATTTTGCTTTCTTTACTTCTTCTAAAAGCTCGCCCTTAATATTTAAATTCTGAGAGCGAAACTTCTGAAGAGTCATATATGAAACATGAAGCCTTTTTGTTCTTGGATATTTCTTTTTTAACCAAGCTTCAATTTGCTTTACGGATTCACCGTTAATCAGTTTTTTTACAATTTCTTCTTTATCGGGATGCCGCAAAATCTTGCTATTATCAGGCTTATCTTTATCCATGTTTCACCAAAAAAAATAAAGGCTCCGGGAGGAGCCTATTTTATTTTACCATTTTTCGTTGCTTCTTAGTAATGAAGTTGTGATTGATTCGCAACCGATCCGGGAGCGAACTCCTCACCGTTTTCCGCCTTAAATCCTTCATACCAATTGAATACTTTCTTTGTATAAGGGTCTTGGTATGCACCTTCTGTGTCTAGAACTCTCGCCGCTTGAAGGCCGGGTTTACCTGGAACATAACGAGTTGAAAGAGATGGTTGAACGTAAGGTAGTTCAACGTCAACTTTTTCTTCTTTCTTTGTTGGGTAAAGTTCTGAACGATCTTCGGGCTTTCCGCCTCTCATGCGAAGGACTTCTTCACGAGTAGGATAATCAACAGTCGCTCTGGAGTTATCATAAGATAAAACTCCAGATGCAGTTTGAGCGGTCTTTACTACGCCAAAACTTTCAATTGCAGCGACTCGAATCTTTCTAGCGAGAGAACGATCTTCCATTTTAGAAGCAGTTTTTAGAATAGATGTAAGTTTTGACATTTTAAAAAACCTCAGTTCATGATGATGCGAGAAGCATTTGTCGCAATGATTGCAGCTTCAACTTCAGATGCTTTCTTGCGATGAGATGGAATTAGGCGACCACTTTCATCGAAATCTAGCTTGCTGACTGGTAGCGCAAACTTTGGACTGTAAGGTTCAATAGAGGTTGGGACGGAGATTAGTTCGCCACGTTTAATAGCTTCTTTGATAAGCTTTTCACGACTAGAGGTCGCAGAAGCATTCTTTAGAAGTTTGGAGAAGCTATCTAGAGCAAGCTTAAATTGGTCAGGGAAGCGTGAACCAATCGCATCAAGAGCGTCTTCAGAAAGCTTATAATCATTCTTAAGAGCGCCAGCGGTTACAAGATCAGATAGTTCATGGAAAGACATATTTTCCATATTATCGTGGTCGCGTGTGAATGATGCCGTTTCTGTATTTAGGTTTTCATTTAGAAAACGAGAAACGGAAGCCGTATCGAAATCATAAGCATCAGAAGCGTATACGAATTTGCTTGGAAGAGTTGGCTTTCCGTTATGGAATTCAACAGGAACAGTTACATCCTTTCGTCCGGAGGCAGTTGGAATGCTAGCAGAGAATGTTAGAACATTCTTTGTAGATGATGCAACCTTTAGCTGAGGACTCTTTACACCGCAAGCCATAAGCTCCGTAGAAACAATATTGGAAGCATAGCGAATATCAGTTGGTGTAAAATGAGCTCCGGCTGCAACTAATTCATTTTCGATATCCGTAAACTGCTGTAAGCTAGCTGGAACAACAACCGGATCAATCGTTACAACGGTTTCGCTGCGGCCTAGAGCGAATTTATTCTTAAGGTTAGCCTTACGAACATTCATCTCGTCAGCAATCTGAACGTAGATATTTTCCTTGGTTAGAGGAAGTAGTTCGTCGCCGTGGATGAGGTGTTCTGGAAACTTTACAACATTTTCAGAAATCTGAACAGGAACCTTAACGCCAATCTGAACCATATCTGGCGTTCCATAGGAAGCTAGACATAGAGCGAAATGTTCATTCGCTTCGATAATGCTAATCGCATCAGGCTTGCAACCAATAGATTCTAGTTGAGCCTGAGCAAACTTCTCCGCCTTCTTGAATATTCCATCAGAGAATTTTGATGCCGCAATTTCTTTTACAGGAAAAAGCTTTTCAAAAGCACGGGAAGCATCAGAAGCGCCGAAAAGTGGCTCAACGGAAGTACCTTCGTTTGTGCGAAGATTAGAGGCGTCAACCTTAACTGTATTTTCAACATTTAGGCTTGAAGGAAGAAGATCGCCAAGTTCCGCACGAAAGTCTACAGAATTTCCAGCTAAACCGTAGAAATTATTGTAAGTTTCCGCAATCTGAGCTTGAGAGATAAATTCATTTTTTGAAGCAATCTTTGTAAAAACATCTCTCATATTACCAATAAGTTGGTTGTGAGGATGCTTATCAAGCGCAGAGTTAAGACGAGAAACGACGTAGACGGAAGGGTAATTCTTTCCGCTTTGAAGTGCTTCCAAAGCAGATTGAGCTTGTTTTAGAATTTTTTTAATGTCTTGCATAAAACACCTTAGATATATTTTTTGAGTTCAGGGAAAGTGGTACAGATGGCCGAACGCTTACCTTCAGGTTGAGTTGAAAGAACGCCCTTAATAAAATCCTCATCAGAGCCAGCTTTCTCTAGGATTGCTGATTTAAATGTGGAAGCATCTTCGGAAGTGAAGCCATAATCTTTTGAAGAGAAACGAGCGATAGGAACATTCTTGTATGAAAGAGTGATGTTTTCTTGGCCATAATCCGTAATGGCTTCCCACTCACCGCTTTTCTTGTATTCAAACTGAGGATCGCTCGCTCTAACTAAATAATTTTTTCCATCGTCAGCTTGTTCCATAAGCCATAAGCCGTCATATGGATCATTCTCTACACGATAAACATCAAACGCTACTTTTTTGATAAAATTAGTGTTTTCTGCCGTTACAACTAGCTTATCTTTATCAGCGATAGTTTTTGAGGCACCTTTTAAAACTTCAGCGAGAATGCCATCAATTTTCGCTGTATACTTTTCTTTTGGCATAAAGTATATATCTCCAGTTTTTTGTTTTGCTATTAGTAGAAAGAAAAAACGCTTATTTTATCTAGAACCGCAAAAATGCGCCCTTAAAAACAATCAGATAAAATAGCATATCGAAAAATCAATTTTCAGATTCGCTATTTCTAACATCATCAATATCGTCAAGGATTCCCATGATTCTAGAGTTTGCTGCGCAGATTTTCTTTAGCTTCTTAATAATGCCGCCGTATCGCTTCTTATTATTTCTATAATCAATATTACCATGCATTGCTTTATGAACAGCAGACTGAGTAATGCCCAAATGTTCAGCAATCTCATTTTGAGTCTTACCAATCAATCGCATGTATAAAATTTTTCGCTGATGTTCTGTTAGATAATCACTATTGATTAAATCATAAATTTCTTGAAGAAGCTGTTCTCGCAGCATCATAATTCTTTCATCGCAGGCAGTTTCAGCAAGAATGTTAGCAATGCCACGTTCATTTGAGAAATTATTTAATTTTCCTTGGTCAAAAGATATCTCAACAATTTTATGCTGATAAAGCTTGCTCTTATTCATCATAACTCCGTGAGCCTCTCTCTTTAAATAGAGAAGCTACCTCGCATCCAGATTTTACTAACTCCATCCCACAAGCATTTTTGACAAATCTTGCTTTAAGGTTTTAGCCGACTTCCCATCCTGAGAGAAATATTCATCCACATCCTTGCTTCCATCATTTAGAGACAAGAAGTCCAAGGTTACACCGTGGCCTGAATATTTTTTATAAATAGAAGACATTGATTGCTGTCCCGCTGAGTCGCTATCCAAAATAAAGGTGATACGCTTTGTGTATCGGCTTAATTTTACCAAATGATTTTTAGAAAAAGCAGTGCCGCAAATAGCAACAGTGTTTTTTATTCCATTTTTATCCATTGCAATATAATCAAAATAACCTTCTACGACAAAAACATTCTTTTTATCTAAAATGCTATCCAAAGAATGATTTAGTCCATATAGAAAATTAGCCTTCTTGTAACTGCTATTTAGATACTTTGGGATACTCAGAACTTTGCGTTCAGCCTCTCCAAGCATCGTTCGACCGCTAATTCCAATAACATCTCCATATTCAGAAAAAATAGGGATCGTTAAATAATAATGATCTTTAAAACGACTGTCTCCAATAATATCTACAATGTTTGTTTTCCGCAAAACATCTTTAGATACATGTTGGAGAAGTTTCTTCATAGATTGCGGGAAGTAACCTAAGCGATATTTTTTGATATCACCTTCAGTTAATCCCCGCTCATCTTGTAGGTAATGAATGCACTGTTGAGAGTTTTTCAAATTAGATTCGCAAATTTGAACTAACTTTTCTAATTCAACATTTTCTAGCACAAAATCTCCAACTGTGTTTAATCTTCTTCTTGGATTTTAGGCAGCAACTGTAACAGAGTATTTTTCATTACGCTAGAGATATTTAACTCGCATTGACCGCTACAACCTTTACCTATGACTTGCTCATTTACAACTTCTGCTTCAATCGTTTTCGTGCAGGTTTTGCATTTAAATTCAAATGGTTTCTTTTTCCTTTTTGCATATGGACCCGACAGCTTCATATTTGTCTTAGCAAAAGATGAAATGTTAGAAAGGACTTCTGAGCAAGCGTCACAGACGACTTGCCCAGATTCCTTGTCATAAGAAGCTGTTGTTGTTCCTTTTTTGCAACCGGGATTGCAATTAAACAACATCACTCACCTTCTTCTTCGTTTACATACGCATCCTCGTCTACATAATCATCATCATTGTCAGATGACTCAACGAGTGAACTTGGACCAGCGAGTTCTGCATCTGGATTTTCACGATAAAATTTTACAACTCGTTCCAATTCAGTTTTATAAACTTCTGGCTTGCTAAGTTGGGCGATAGCTGCAGGCTTTGAAGTGTATTTTACACCATCAATGATTGTGCTAACAGTAGATGCCGCCTCAAATACTCCTAGTCGCAAACCTAAGTCGAGAAGTTCCTTCGCCTGATTTACATTTCCCTTTAGGTACTCGATTTGATAAAGCGCTTCTCGGCCCGGAGTTCCAAGTTTATTTTTTTCAATCTTGGCCTTAATGGTGTGACCAATAGGCTCATCATAATCGTTAAGAATTAGGGTATCCTTAGCTAGAAGCTTACGAACGCTAATCATAACGCTACACGCATGCTTGAACGCACGACCACCCGGACTAGATTCGACCGCAACAGGAGAAATTGCGCCAAGGTCTGAGCGAAGCTGATTGATTGCAATAAAGCAAACATTTGCACGCTCAACTTCTGGCGTAAGCTTCTTTAGTTCTGAGGAAAGGAATCGTGGAAGCGGAGCCATATTTTGCTTTCCAATTTCCGCATACATATCAATCGGTGTCTGAAGAACAGCAACAGAATCTAATACAATAATTCCTGTATGCTTATTGAAGTATTGGTTTGAACCATCATCTTCACGGATAAGATCAAGAATGCCGGCTTCATGCTTCGCTACGCCCGTAAGCTTGTTGATCTTATTTCGCCCAAGAAGCTTTGTAAAAATATCCTTAGCATCATTTGAGCGTAGAACTCGAATTCGAGTTGGATCAGCACCAAGCTTACGAACCCAATCCGCATTGTAGGTAAATTCAGCATCAATAAATAAAGCATTATTCTTTGGATGTTGACGCTGATATTCCGCAATAGCAAGAAAGCTGGTAAGGGTTTTTCCAGAACTTTCCTTTCCGGCAATCTGAATAATTCTACCCCGTGGAAGACCTCCGATCCCTAGAGCAAAGTCTAGGGCGGGACTACCCGTTGGAATATAATCAACCTTATCTTGAAGCATATCTTCGGAAAGGAATAGATCCGTTCCAAAAGACTTCATAAAATCAGATTCTGCTTCACTCTCAGTCTTAATCTTCTTAGCCATTTTAACCTCAGTGTTGTTCAGCGTTTGTGGTTTAGGTTTTTGTTATCAGGTAGACGATAATCTGCTGGAGGTTGATATCCAGAAGGATTATCCGGACGATCTGCAATAAGAGCTTCTGTTGTAATAATAAGAGACGCAATGCTCACTGCATTTTGAAAAGCCGTTCGGGTCACTTTCTTGGGATCAATGATACCCGCTTCTAACAGGTTACAATAAGAACCTTTTGCGATATCATAACCAAATCCAAGCTTTGTTGAATTTAAGGTTTCAGCGATAATTTGCTCAATTTCAGAATCAGATTTTCCGGCGTTATACAGCATCTGTCGCAGAGGCTTTTTGCTAGATTGAAAAATACAATTCACAGCAGGTAGATACTTCAAATCAAAAGCTTGCTCTTCCAATACCGCCTGAGCAGCTTTTAGAATCGAAACACCTCCACCGGGAACAATTCCTTCTTCAATTGCGGCTCGAGTTGCGGACAAAGCATCATCCACTCGATCACCCTTTTCTCGAAGTTCTAATTCCGTAGAGTAGCCTACGCTTAGAACAGCCGCACGACTAGATAGAAAAGCCAATCGTTCTTTGATATCCAAACGTTCGTTTTCTCCAATAAGCTTTTGCAAATCACGATAATAGACCTTTTCTCTGGATTCGATTCGTTTGACATCCTTATTACCTCCAAGAATTTTTGTTGAATATTTATCGACAATAACTCGATCAGCGGAACCAAGGTCCTCAACTTTCATTTTAGACAAAGGATTTCCTTCATCTTCGCTGACAACATAGGTTCCAACAAGTGATGCTAAATCTTCAAGCCACTCCCGCTTCTTTCCTGAGAATGAAGGAGTTTCAATAGCTACAGACTTCAAGCGACCAAGCTTTTTATTCTCAACAAGAACCTTTAGAGCTTCCTGCTTAACAGAACGAGCGATAATCAAGATAGCCTGATTGGAAGTATGAAGAGAAGTTAGAACAGGAAGAAAATCTTCAAGGTGCGTAATTTCTCTATCGCAAATCAAGATTTTGCAATTATCATAAATACAAACAGAAGATTGCTCTCCGGCCAAGAACGCAGAAGTAATAAAGCCAGATTTTAATTCCAAGCCATCAATATGACGAACAGAAGTCTCAACACCCGGAACAGCTTCTGCTGTAACTGTACCCGTCCAACCAACTGAATCAAACGCTTCTGCAATACTCAAACCTAGTGTGCGATCGTTATTTGCAGAAATCGTTGCAATATTTTCCAAATCCTGGACGCTTTTAATCGGCGTAGAGATAAAGGATAGCTGACTGACAATTTGCTTTGAAATGATATCCATAGCATCTCGGAAGTCGAGAGGACTGTAACCGGTAGCCATCAAATCCATGCCATTTTTTAGAATTTCTGCAGCGAGAACGGTTGAGGTGGTAGTTCCATCCCCAGCAACATCTGCTGTGCGTCCTGCCACCTCTTTTACAAGCTGGGCACCCATATTTTCAACATGGTCATCAAGAACAACTTCTCTGGCCACCGAAACGCCATCTTTTGTAATGGTTGGGTTTCCAAATGTTTTTCCAACAATAACATTTCGACCTTTTGGTCCCATGGTTACTGCAACAACATCAGCAAGAGTCTTTACTCCCGCCAAGATTCTTTCACGAGCGTCAGCATTATGCAAAATAGTTTTGCTCATAATCCTCTCCTAGATTGATAAACTTTTTAAATTCTGATTTGTCTTTAAAAGATGAGTCATGCCTACGGCAATAGCATCACCTTCGTCAAAACACTCCTTGGCAAGATTACCTTTTTTATTTTGTCTTGTCAAGAAAATATTTGCCTTCGATGATATCGCAGGAAAGATGTCGTCTTTTGAAACAATTTTTTGCCCGAAATGTTTACCCACACACGAACGAATTGTTACAACAGGATAGCGGTAAGGATCTGAGCCAATCTCCTTAAAACAAAGGAGGGTTAAAACCTCATTGAATACACTAAGCATAATGATTGTATTCGCCGTACTTCTACCCATAGAAAATCTTTTTGCATAGTCTTCGATGGCAACCTGTTTGGGTGCATATTTATCTATGATTTTTCTAAGTTCATCTTCCGTTTTCTTTAATCGAAAACTTAGACTTCCCTTTTCTTTTTTTGGAGGCTTAATGTGACCATAGGTAACGAGTTGTGCGTCACCATCATTCTCTTCAAACAAAGCCCAACCTATACATGAACTGCTAATATCCAATGATAAAATTCTCAAAAGAAAACCTCTTTAGAGCAATTTTACCTTTTTAAAAAGGGAAAGCCGCCAGAAATTAATCCGGCGGCTTCTTTTAGAAGTTTAAGCTATCGATTAAATCGAAGCCTTCCTATCCCTAGTCGAAACTGAAATCGACATCATCAGAGCTTTCTTCTTCGGAGTTGGCACCAAACGCATCATCTTCTTCCTCTTCCGCTGCGCCAAGGAATTCCGAAGCCTTCCAACCAAGAAGTTCACAAATCTTTGGAACCGCAGTTGGAGCAACAAGCTTATCTACATCGAGGTTCTTTTCGAATTCCATGAAAGAATCCTTGAACTTAGCTTCAAGTGGTTCCTTTGGATTTGGAGTAACCGTGTAGAGAGGCTGAGAGCCCTTTGGACGACGGGTGATAGTAAGATCGTAATTGGTAACCTTACCCCAAGCCTTGTTGTTGTAGAGGTCACGGATTCCGTTATAAACCTGCTGACCAATTTCCATAAGCTTGAATTCACCATCCGAACGGTCAAGAACACGAACCATCCAACCGGTCTGACGTTTGAAACCAGCAGCTTCAAGCTTGGCAACAAGCGCCGGAGTTTCCGAAGGAGAATTAACCTTCTTCTTCTTGCCGTCTACAGTATCAAGCCAGTGACAGTAAAACTGAATGGGGTTACCCATAACTCGGATGGTGTACGCACCGGGATTCTTCATCTGAAGATACTTGGTACGGTTACCACCAACGTCGCCAGCATTCCAATCAATTTCACCATATACAGTCTTAGACATTCACACACCTCTTTGGTTAGAGCAACTTCTTCAAGTCGCGTTTTCAGTTTAACTCACTCACTCTGCCCAGTCAACCTCGCCGCACATATTTTCTTCTTCTCGGTCATCAAGGTCGCGGCCACCAGTAATGACAGGTTGAGCAACACTCATCCGCTCAACAGGAATATCCCTACGAAGGAATTCTTTGAAAGTAAAGTGCCATAGCTTAAATAAGTCCATAGCGTTTTCTAGATATTTTTTAAATGCTTTTCCGGCAAGAAGTTCATTATGCTTTTGAATGTAATCATCGTCCCCCATCGCATAATTTTCTCTATCTTTCGCTGTCTTGTAACCCGCATTTGCTGCGCCGTCAAGTGCTGCCCGTGACCACGCTCGATTTTTTTCCGACTCCTTTACGCCAATCCATCGATCGATTTTTACAATCTTTTCCTGGCAAGCATAAACACCATCAAGCGTCAAACGCATCCCACGCTCAGCAATATTGATATCTATATAAGAATGCTCTCCGCTAGGAAGTTGGGAGTGAATCCTTTTAATATCGGAAATATCAATCTCGTTAACATCTAACTGAGAGATGTCTGCAACATGCTTTAGCTTCATAATTTCCTCTTATTTTGATAGTTTTGCTTCTATCTTTTTTACTCTACGTTCGAGTTCCGAAATCTTCGTAACACCCGCATCAATAGAGCGCAAGCGCTGATTCAACATAACATTTAAAAGAAAAAAAACAGTAAGCATTGAAGTGGGCTTGTCTGTCGGAGGCTTCACAAGTAGGATCTTTCCATCATTATCAGACTCGAAAAGATCATTGATTGCGTCATCTCCAAATGTACTCTTAATTTGAAGAAGATATTTATGTTCGGAATCGGTCAGGTCTAACTTTTTGCCGAAAACATTAATCATTACTGCCTACTCTACGAAAGCCGCCGGCTCCCTTTTTTAGGATCGGATTGGTATTCGCAAGACGTTTTAATCTCGCAACCTTCGGATCAAGATGAGAAAGGTCAACTTCATCGGCAGATGGCTGATCTAAATCGCTATCTTCATCATCATCTTCTGAATATTCAGCAAGAACAGAGTTTCGAACTTCATCTCTAATCTTCTTCAAATCATCGCCGCTTTTTTCGACAGTTGGCTCGGGTAAACTTGTCGTAACCTCAGATTTTAAATCCATTAGGATTTTCTTTCCGATCCCATTATGAAGTTCATTATGGAAAAATAATGATAAATCATAAACAAGCTGTTCGTTTAATTTTGAACTGAAATGTTGACTGTGAAGTAGATTCTGAATTTGAGAGATGGAATTTGATTCTTTTTCTGAAAAAAGTCTTCCACCGCAAGAGGGACATTGGTTTTTCATTAGGGCAAACTTCATATTGTTGCCCACTCGGAAACCACAATTGTTACAATTAATCATCATTACCTCTACAACATTTTACCTGAAATGGACTCGAATATCTGTACCGACAAATCTTTTTGTTCCATATACTCGCCAACTTTACAGATGGCGCGAATTGGGGCTCCATCCTTCAATAAGAGTTTGTACTTCTCATAATCATCTGTCCAGACAGTCAATTCAGACTTCGTTCCATAGACATCTTCAATGATAAATTTTGCAAACTTCTTACCAGTCCTTTCGCCTCGTTTAATGGTGAATTCTTTCTTTTTAGAATTGATGATAGCTTCAATTTTAATCTTCTGGCCCGTCTTTACATTTGGAACATCAGATAGCGGAGTAACCAGTGAGCTTCCCTTTCTGAAGAATCCACCAAAGATAGAGTGCAAAGATCCTGAGATGGTTCTACCTAAAACTTCAAGTTCACCCATGAGGAAATCTTTATTCTCCCACTCCGGTAGAGCTTCAGGATAACTTTGATTAATCTCATCAACCTCTTCATCGGTTAAAGATGGCGGTGGGCGAGTATCCTTTGGCTTCTTTTCGGGCTCAGCAGAATCCTCAATGGTTAAAGATTCTGCAGCTAAAGTATCCTCTAGTTGTTCGGTAACTTCAAAAACTTCTTCCGGTTGAACATCATTCTTGGATGCCTTTTTGGCTCGAGGTTTCTTTGGTGCGGGGCCAAATTCTAACTCATCAAGCATCTTTTGCTTCTTTCTCTGAAACTTTTTAACCGCTTCTCGCTGCTTATCATATGTTTCGTAAATATCCCTTCGGCTTCGCTCAAAGCAATCAAACGCACCAGCTTTCGCCAACGATTGAACCGTAGTCTTGGAAATACCTCTTGAACTTGAGCGATAATAATAATCTGCAAGATTACGATAAGGTTGCTTCTGAATTAACTCAGGAATAACCGCATCTCCAAGACCTCGGATTGAGCAAAGACCTGCTGAGATTTTCTTTGGACCAATGATTGTATAACCTTCTCCGCTTTTGTTTACATCTGGTGGTGTAATCTGAATTCCCATATTTGAGCATTCGTTGATGTATTCTTGAACCTTATCGGAGTTTGGATTTTCAGAATTTAGAAGAGCGCACATAAATTCTGTTGGATAATGACAACGCAACCAAGCCGTATAGTAACTGATATAAGAATAAGCTACCGAGTGAGACTTATTGAAACCATAAGCGCCGAAGACTTCGATACGTTCATCCCAAATCTTCTTTGCGATTTCATATTTCATTCCCGAATGCTTCATGCAATCTTGAATAAACTTGGCCTCAGTCTTTAGGACGAGTTCCGGGTCTTTACCCTTTAGTTTTGTAATTTTACGAAGAGCGTCCGCTTCGTTCAGATCCCATCCGGCGCAATCTTTAACAATTGCCATCATGCCTTCCTCGTAAAGAGAAACGCCATTTGTTTTCATTAATGCATTGGTTAGATTTTCATGTTCTAATTCAATCGTCGTTGGATCGAAACGAGCTTCAATATAATTATTGCGCTGCTCTGGACTACATGAAGGACGACCTAATGCGTTAATGTCAGAAATCATTGAAATATCATTAGGCTTAATTCTGACACACAAAGGAGTTAGGGATGATTCTAACTGGAATACCCCAGCGGTTTCCCCTCGACCAATCATAGAGAAAGTTTCCTTATCATCAATAGGAATATCCGCTTCGGTGATTCGCTTGCCCGTAGTTTTGTAAATATAATCAAAAGATAGATTGATTACATTGAGAGTATTTAGTCCAAGCAAATCCATCTTTACGAAACCAAACTCTTCGCAACGAGTCTTTTCCCATTGCATAACCATCATTCCGGTTTCTTCGTCAATTCGAACCGGAGCGATTTCATAAATTGGTCGGTCAGAAATTACAACGCCCGCCGCATGGATACCCCAGTTTTTCGTTAAACCTTGAAGCTTTTTCGCTCCAATGCAAATCTGAGGATATTCTTGCATGTAGGCAGCAAACTCTGGGCTTGCATCAATGGCTTCCTCGATCGTCTTAGTGATATCAGGGATGCTTGATGTGATATGATTTGCAACTTTAAATGCAGACGACCTATCACCGCCAATCTCTAATGTTCTAGCAATATCTTTGACTAGAACCTTTGGCGTAAGAGTTGACCAGTTGCTGATACCTGCAACCCGATCTGCTCCATACTTCTGCAGAAGATAATTCTTTACAGCATCCGGATTTCCGAAGTCTGAATCAATATCTGGGAAGCTTTTCTTTTGTCGGTTGTGGAATCGCTCAAACAGTAGGTTGTACTGAATCGGATCAACCGCAGTAATGCCCGTCAAATAGGAAACCAAACTTCCTGCGGCGCTACCTCGGGCCGGACCTGTGGAATATCCATTATCCTTTGCCCAGTTAATAAAGTCAGAAACAATCAACATATAGGAAGAGAAGCCTCGCTCTTCGATAACGGAGAGTTCATACTTTGCTCGTTCCCAATATTGTTTATGCTTCTTCTTGTCTTTAATCTTTTCTTTGAAACCTTGAACGCACTTATAACGAAGATATGCGAAATCCTCCCTCGCATCTTTGCTGGAGGTTTCTCGCCAACTTAAAAAGTCTTGATAATCAGGTTCCTTTTCTACGGGGAACGTTGGAAGAATTGGACCTCGGGCTTCCAAATAAGCTGGAGGCTCACAGGCTTCCGCAATTCGCACAGAGTTAAGCATTCCTCGTTCGGCAACTTCTCGACCGAAGAATTTAACAATTTCATCATCGGATTTTAGATACATATCCTGAACGCCATAACGAAAGCGATGAGGATCGTTTAGAGGCTTCTGCTCTTTAATAGCGAGCATCAAATCGTGATACTTTGCATGATCCTTATCTAGATAGTGGGCGTCACAAGTAATGGTGTACTCGACGCCGTAATCCCTAGAATATTTTAGCAAAGTTTCATTTACACGAACTTGGTCAACCTTACCATCATCCGTTTTGAGATGATGCGGTTGAAGTTCCAAGAAGAATCGATCGCCAAAGATTTGCTTGTACTTATGAAGATATTCAATAGCCTTATCTTCTTCATCAGACATAATAGCTTTTGCGAGCAATCCATTGGAACAAGCAGTAAGGCAAAAGACACCTTCATTATAAGCCTGAAGAAGCTCAAAAGAAACACGAGGAGTCTTTTTGCCCATATAGCCTGAATGCTGATTTTTGTATGACTCGTAATTTAGCCTTAGGATATTTTTGTATCCAATCTCATTCTTTGGGAATAGGACAACGTGATTTAGCTTCTTGCTCGAAAAATCTGTTGAAATATAAGCTTCAACTCCTGGAATAAGCTTAACTCCAGTTTTCTTGGAAGCCTTCCATGAGTCGAAGTGCGCAGCCATTGTGCCGTGGTCCGTAATGGCAATGGCTTGATGCCCAATTTTTTTGGCCTGCTCAAATAGCTGGTTTACGTCATTCATACCATCTAGCGGAGAGCCAAGTTGTGTATGATTATGAAGTGATACGAACTTTCCCACCTTAAACTCCTTAGTTATTGCCGTGATATACAATCTTACCGCTTTTATTTGGCCACCAGCCAACATCGCTCGATTTAAAAATTATAATATCGCTCGGTTTGTAATCTGAGATTAAACCAGCGCGTTTAAGCGATTCACAATAATCCAAAGTAGTTAATCGAAGATAGCGCCTTGAGGCTTCTGTGTCGGCAAAGTCAACAATAAAGCACTCTTGATTCATAAAGAAGCGATGATAAATAAAGTGAAGCACCGCTCTTGTTGTCTTTCCAGTTCTACGGGAAAGTTGTACTTTGGTTTGCTTTACATTTGGAATAACATCTCTGCTTTCAAAAAACACTTCATAGAAATTGTTGGTTTTAATATTTTCTTTGAAAGAATTTCTATAAAAATCTTCTGGATGCATAAGACCTAATGTTGCATAGAAATTCGAAATAACAGAGATTTCAAACGCATCACCTTTGCACCAAGGAATATTTCGGTCAGACGATAAAGCTAGAGCCATGAAAACCTCAAAAGGTGCCGCATAGAAAACTACACGGCACCTTGAAAAGATTTACTTTACGAGATCGGCAATATGCGCATAAACTTCCGAAACGATTTCTGGATCCGTTCCAGACTTAAGCATACGAATTGCGGCGGTTACTTCCTTTTTTGGCACGCCGTATTCTTCAACGAAATCCGAAACAATCTGCTTGCGCTGTTCCTTGAGATCCTTAACCTGATCATCAATTTCGTTGAGTTGCTTTACCATTGCACGAACCTGATCCATGCTGAACGTGGTTGCATTTGAAGCTTCTTCATTTGAAAGAACATGAACGTTTGACATACTTTCTCCTTTTTCAACTTTTACAGGTTGAGATTTTTTAATTCAAGAATGAACCAACGGTAGACAAAATTAAAGTATTCATTCTCTCTCCTAGAAGATGGAGCGATCAGGAAACTATTTTTGTCCACATCCAGTGTAACACGATTGAGTTGATTGACAAGGTCCTCTTTGCTGCTTTTTTGAACGCTCACCTCGGGAAAAAGTTGTTGCAAAATTTTGAAATCATTATCATCAAATTTAGCAACAGGCTTAATCATTAGGGTTCTTTTATAGGTCCCATCAATTTTAAAATTTGAAAACTTAAAACAAAATAGATTTGTTATATCAATTGAGTTTACTTTTATGGATGCAGCAATAGGTATCAGCTTCTCTAAACCCGTTCTTTCTAATTGAAGATTAATGCCGCAAGTTTTTGTTTCTCTTTTTTTATGTCTATCTTTTTCTATAGAAAACTTTATAGGTGGATTTTGAGATAATCGCTGAACAACACTCCGCTGAGGCAGGAAGTTTTTTAATATAGATTTATCTCGGCCCGCAATATCATCATATAAAGTCAGGCTTCGCTTTAAGATAGAACCTTGCAGTTCGCATAGCCTTTCGAAAGTAGTTTCAAGATAATTATTCGGAGCCCGTTTGGATATCTTTTTAGATTCAAGATTGATAAACCCTTCTTCCGTGATATCTTTATTTATCTCAGACAATCCATCTTGCAAATATTGTTTTGCGCAACAAAGACTTGTTGTCATTCTTTTTGATATTCGAACTTTGTTCTCAATAAAATATTGAAGGTCTTTCTCATCAAGTTGTTGTTCAAAATCTTTGCTTTGAAGATTTTTGATTGCAAAATCTAATTTTGCCAGAATATCTTTTAATTCATTTAACTTTGAAAAGAAAATGGATATATTTACAATTCTGGCAAGAGCAACAGGTTCGGTTTGAGATGGATTATCTTCAAAGCCATAGGTTCTGTAGAAGATGTGTCTAGAGGATCGATATAAAGAAATAGCCGCCGCAACATCAGAAACCGAATCAAAGATAATATTTTCAAATGGAAAATTTAAAAACTCTTCTTCGATTTGTAGAATTCTTTTGCTCGACGGCGCAACGAAACGAGAAGCGTTAATCGAGATAATTTTATATCTAGATATACTCTTCTCGTTTTCGATATACTTTAAAATTTCTTCTTTATTGCTTTGCATTCAGGATTATTTCTGAAACATTCCAAACAATTCTTTTACTTGTTTTGACTTTAACTTCTTAGAAACCATCCAAGGTTGAAGATTAAAGTCTTGAGCAATTTCAACAATATTCTTTTCTTCTAGATATGCTTTCTTTAAAATATTTTGAGTTTCTTCATCTAATGTTTTTAGAGCAGAATTAAATACGGCATCAAAATCAGAATTATCGCCCGACTTATATAACGAATTTGAAGAATCAATTTTATCATCAAACCTGACATTATCAGAGTCTTCAAGTTTATTATATCGAATGCTAGAGAAAAGAATTTCTTCTCGCACCTTATTCGTTTTCAATGAACTTTCTTCAGTCTCAACATGGTCTGAAAATACTGCATCTGCAGATAACCGATTCTTACTGAGAACCTTTGAAATGATCTTGTTCCTTAAGTGAACATGAAGAAATGTGCTTAGCTTAACACCCTTTGAGTTGTCATAATTTTTAATCCCCTCAATAGCGATAATGCTAAGCTCTTGCTTTATGTCTTCGAAGCGATAACCGGGAAGATAAGTTCGGGATGCCATCTTTGAAAGAAGAGGATCCATTTTTTTTAGTACGAAATCTACACCAACACCAGTCTTTGTGGAGATAAAAATTTCGTCATTATAAACCTTCACCATTCCTTCGAAATTCTTTTCTCCTCTTTTAGACTTTTTGTTTTGCATAAATTCTCCATTTTATCGATCCCATGAGTTTTGGCAGATGTTTTTGAAGTCACACCAATCACACAGTCTAGTTGGTTTCTTTTCAAAGACGGTGTCCGTTTCAATAAGCGTTCCTGTCTTCTCAATCTTATTTAAGCACTTATCGATATCTGACAAGGAGAACTTGAAATCTTTTGTTTTACTACCATGCTTAAGTAGGACGTAAGCACCAGAAAAGGTGTCAGCCTCTGGATGCTCCCTTCTTACAGCCGCTGCGTAAACAAGAAGCTGGAAGTCGGTTAGATAATTTGGATTCTTTGATGTTTTATAGTCAACAATTCTGAATTCTTTTTCGCTGATTCGATCTAGTCGGTCGATGAAGCCTTTTAGAGCATATTTGCCGACATTAAAATTAAATGGCATTTCTACGGCAACAGTAGGAGGCATTCCATTTAAACGAATTGTATTGAGGTATCCCTGAATCATTTCCTTTAGTTCGGGAAGATTTGGCTTAATGAGATGCATCTTAAATTCTTTAAGAGCTTCCATAAAGCATTCCGACATTAACTTGGAAAACTGATCAGGAGGAACTGGCGCCTCAATCATTTTAAGATGGAAAAGTTCAAGAACCCTGTGGGCGCAGGAACCTAACTCTAAGTGCGGCCATTCTTTTACTTCAATCTCAGGCTTTTCAATATAACGATAGCTATATTGTCTCGGACATTTTTCATAAGTACCAATAGAAGATGCAGAAAGTTTAATCAAAATGACCTCTTTTTTTAGAATAATCTCGTACCAGAAGGTTCATGAATCCATTGGAAAGAAAAATTATTTTTACCCCAATCTAACACAAACGATTTTGGTTCTGTTTTTTGCGTGGAGAATATCCAACGACATTCTCTACTATCAAAATAATAAAATACTGTCAATCCTGTAGCGGGATTATATATCGGCTTCACTAAGTTGGCCGTAACCAACTCATTCTTCTGATAGATATCATTATACGCTTTTGAGGTTAGATCCATGCTGGCATACGGACGATTTATAATCTTAACCACTTGTGCTGATAATTCTTCTTGAGAAGAACCATTAATCAAAATCAAACCGGCATAAGGATCAAAGTAACCATCGCTCGTTGAGGATACCTTTCCATGATGAGTTGTATTTGATGCTAGTTTTTTATTTGGAAAATTAACGAAAGATAGGGAGGTTCCGCCTTCTAACTCTTGACCGATACTATCCGTTGTTGACGCAACCATATCTAACTCAGAAAACGGTATGGATGTTTCCTGAGTCTGATTTCCGTAAATATCCGTAGATAAATTATCAACAACAGGATCGCATGGAGGAAGAATATTAATGCCTTCTTCATCCACACGCCTTGTTCGGTCTATGTCCTGAAACTCATTGCAATATTTAAACTCTAATGTTTCAGAATAAACATTGCCTGATATTGCGAAAACTTTAAGAGTTACATGACGCTCTGTAGTGGGAAGATATACGGGGCCGGTTGCAATAGCTGAATCCTGATCCGGCTCCGTACCATCTAATGTATAGAAAATTGTAGAAGGAACATTTGTTGAAAAGACAACATATTCAGGAAACCCTGCAATAATTTTAGATTTGCTTTCAACCGCTGTTAAAACAATAACTCTCATGTTCCTACCTCAATAAACAGGCGGAAAAATAGCAGAAATTAAACTTTTGAAGTATAAATCGCTGTACTTTCCCCATTTACTTTTGTTACATCAATAATGTGATCAAACTTCTCTTTTAAGAATTCATTGTGAGTGATTACAACAATTTTATACTTATTCTCTAGAGATTTAATTACATTAGTGAATAGACTCTCTGTTCCGCTTCTATCTAGCGGAGAATTGATTTCGTCCAAAAGCAAAAACTCTAATGATGATCCGCCATGTTGTGCCGCAATTTCTGACATTGCAATTCTTAAAGCCAAAGAGATGCGGAACTGCTCTCCTCCGCTTAATGATTTAAAATGCTGAAACACACCATCTTTACGAATCTTAATATCTAAAGTTTCTGTGATTGATGAATCTGCCACTCGCTCTTTCGTTGTTTCCAAACTGATTACAAATGGTTCGTGACAAATAGAAGAAAGAATCTGATTAGATGTTTCTTCCAAATCTGTAATTAAAGAGTCAAGAAGAAGTGCCTGAATGCCCTGCTTGCCTAATGATTTCGAAATCTTTTCATAGACAGCAGCCTTATCTTGCGCCACTTCCAATTCCTTCTTTAACTCTGTTTGCTTAACCAATTCGCTTTCGGCTTTGGAAATTCTTTCCAACTCAATGCCAACTTTTAGTTTGCCATTTTCAATTTCTTTTGCCACAGAACTCTTGGCTTGCTTTGTTTTTTCAATTTGGCTTTCGAGTTCTGAAAAGTCTTTATTCTTAAGAAGTTCAAGAGTCTTCTTTTCTTCTTCTAACTTTTCTTTTAACGACTTAAGCTCTGTAGTTAGATCTCGCTTCGTCGCCTTATACGTAGTTAGCTGCTCTTCAGTTACGGCCAAAGAATGTTTTAGCTTTTCAACTTTTGTTTGATTCGATTCAATCTTCTTAATATTATCTTGAGCTTCTTTTAGCAATCGCTTTTGCTTTTTAATCTGCTCTAATTCTTTCTTGGATGCCTCAAGATTCTTTGTTAATTCAAGCTTCTTAGCTAATCGTTGCGCCTCAAACTTTTTGCAGAGATCTTCCGAAACATCCTGTCCGCAAGTTGGACAAGCGCCCTCTTCAATGGAAACATCTGAAATCTCACTAAGCTGAATTGAACTGGTATTTACAATTGTCGTATGATAGATTTCTTGATTATTCTGAAGATCGATCTTGTCTTCAAGATTTTCAATTAAGCCTTCAGATAATGTTACAATAAGACTTTCAGCCTCTTCGATTTGCTTTTGATAAGACGCAAAAGAAGTCTCCAAGGTTTGGATTTGCTTTTCCGCAGAATCATAAACAGATTTCTTTTCTTGTCCCAAAACTTTTAAGTTATCAATACGAAGAGAAACGGCTTCAAATGCGCCTGTATCCAAAGTGCTTTTGATTTGAAAATGTTGCTCTACAAGCTTTTCTAATTCTAGATCTAGTTCGTCTCTTTCTTTTTCTTTTTCTTCAATAAGCTTGTTATGCTGAATGATATTTAGCTTAGATGAAGCAATGACGACTTCCGGTTCCCCAAGGTTAGCAATAGAAGTAGAAATAACTTGGCACTTTCCAGAAAGTGCTTTGGATTCTTCTTTCGCTTTCTTTTCGTAGGAATCCCAACGAGAGATATCAACAATATTCTTTAGGATTTCCTTTCGCTTAGAAGGAACTGCCTCAGCAAACTCCGAGATATCATTCTGTCGGAAGTAGACAGAGTTCGTAAAGGTTTTCTCGGTGATTTTAATTACTTCTTCAATCTTCTGATCGGTTAAGCTTGAAGTAGAGCCGGTTAGTTCAACCCATTCATCGTCATCATTCTTTACCCAAAACTCAACATTTGCGGTAGAGGAGCGTCGGCTGCGGCTTCGTTTAATCTTATAAGTTTTTGATGCATGCTGAAATTCAAAAATAACAGAGCACTCATCTTCACCCCATAAAATAACATCGTTAGACTTATCTACTCTTGCCTTACCAAATAAGCACCAAAGAATAGATTCGTTGATTGCAGATTTACCGCAACCATTACTCTTATCATAATCACCCTCTGTGTTTCCAATAAGAAGAACAGAGTTGAATTGTTCAAAGTCAATTTCGCTATAACGATGCGAAAAGAATTTATCTAAAGTTAATTTCAGCGGGAGCATTAAAACCTCTCAGAAAATATTGGAAAGCTCTTCGATGATTTTGTTTCTAAAGTCATCATCCATAGATTGCTGCATGATGAATGCTTTAAAAATCTCATGATCACTCTTCAGGCTTAAGATGGTAAGATCTTTTACTGTCTTCTCTTTTACCGGTTTTGTATTTACTTTTGAGACAAAGAACGCCCCATTATCATACAAAACTTTTTCCAACTCTCGCTTCTTCAACTGAGGAGCCAAAGCTTCTTTAATTAAGACATTTACACGAACAATCTTATTCTTCACGTCAAGCTTGGTGAGTTCATCGGAAACAAATTGAATAACATCCGTAGGATCACAACCTGTTGCATCAATTTCGGGATCAATAAGGTCTCGAACTGGAAGTTTAACTGTCTTTAGTTTCTTTGACTTTGTTTCGTAATCAAAGATAAACTTATCAACATCGGCATCCGCAAAGTTCGTCTTTTCCATAGAACCTGTGTAAATCGCTGTTGGATTTTCTTTTCGCATGGGTCGGAACTGATGAAGATGCCCCATGGCAACCAGATCGCATCCAGCAAAAGCCTCAACCTTAGGTAGAAGCTCCTTGCCCGAATAATCGGAATAAGAACCCTCATAATAAAAATTATGACCAATAGCAACCAGTGGAGACTTTGAAAAACCGATAAGTTCTTGGATATGCTCCTCATATTTCTCCGAACATTCTTGCGTTGAATTTCCTGGATACATTTTCTTATCCCGGAAAGGAAGAAGGAGTAGATTTGCACTATCTCCATCTTCATTTTGAATAGAAGCGACCTGAGGCTCCAAAACCATTCTTACATTTGGGAAATCTTTAGCGGAAAGACTGGTAATTGCACTAGTGAAGGTGTCGCCTGTTTTCTTAAAATCGTGATTGCCCATAAGAATAAACGTAGCAATATTCGCAATAGACAACCGCTTAATGCATGCGTTAGCGATTTCCATATGCTCTGTTGACGGCGCTCGATGCTCAAACAGGTCTCCTGTCTGAACAAATGCATCTACTTTGTTTAGGATACAATAATCAACAATGTAATTAAATGTAGATGCGTAATCATCAATTCGAGTGTTTCCGCCCGTTTGATTAGAACGACCTAGACCGAAAATTGCGCCAATATGTGTATCTCCACAGATTACAATTCGCATGATTCTCCAACCTTATCCTTAAAGGATTTTTTAATTTTTGAAATCAATTTCTTTGTTGCAGCTATATCTTCAGGAGGAATTTGTTCAATATACATATCCGTCCGCTTCATCATTGACAATATCCATTGTCGTTGCTGCGGGTGTTGGATTAGATTTTCTCGAAAGAAACTGGATAAGCTTAACAGCAAGCCAAAGTTACTTTCTTTCTTTGGCGCTTGAACTAAATTTTGGGGATCTTTTAGTCGCTGTCTTAATTCTTGCAATGCTTCTGTAAATGTAACTTGATTAATGAGGATATAGAAATCAATTGGATTTGAACCTTTTGAGCATCCAAAGCAAAAGAAGCTGTTCTGTTCCGAACTAATGTAAAGAGAAGGGGTGTTTTCTCTTCCATTAGAATGAAACGGACAGCGGCACCTATAATCAAATTTACCAGAAGTTTCTTCGAGAGAGATTCCAAATTCTTCAGCAAGATCTGTAATCTTGATACTCTGAGAGATATGCTGGATAATGCCGCCCTCAATCATTGTAATTTCTTCTTTTGTTCCTTTCGCAATTCCTTAATCTCTACTTCCAATTTGATATTTTCATCTCGTAGCTTTAGAAGAGACATCATATTAAGAACAATAAGAGCGAACGTACCTTCTGCTGGCTTAATAGAATCCATTTCATCTGCGGCAACTAGAAGTCGGTTAACAATAGAAGATGTATTTTTCTTCATTGCTGCCGTTTGATTATCCGGATGAGTTTTGTCGGATAGCAGATTTTTAAAATCTTGCATACAGAGTTCTAGACGCCTCTTTGCCTCTTGCTCGCTAACTCTAGCGTGGCGGTCTGGAATTTTAATGTCATCCATAATAATCCTCCGATAATATGAGAGATAAGTATAACCCACAACTTTTATGTTGTCGAGCAAACGCTTGAATGTTGTGAAGCATCTCTGGAGATATTACTTTATAATCACGATATAAAATTGACAAGGTGTTCATGCATTTATTATAATCATTTATCGGCATCTCAAATAAGCCGCATGCATTATCGAAAAAATTTATCATTTTTTCTGACAACTCTTTGTCGCATTCAGATAGCTTTAAAACAGGGTTATTGACTCCGTGACAATAACAAAAATTATCGGAGCCGGTAAACCCATTGCATCCCAAAATCAATAAGATATTCACGGCGCATTATTCTTCAGAGTCATAGTCTCCAGAATCATAATCCTCTGGAAACTCCTCCAACTCTTCGGGAAATTCAAATGCGGAAGTTGGTTTTGAGCCGTCATGCTTTTCCTTTAGAATTTCCTTCAATCTAGTGCTGGGCCTAAACTTGACTGACTTATAGGGTTTAAGCGTCATCTCTTCTTTTGTTTTTGGATTTCTAACGGGACGAGCGGAATGTTCATATAGAAAGAATTTACCAAAACCAACGATGCAAACATCGTTGCCATTATACAACTCCTCAGCAATAACCTTTGCCAATTCATCGATAACGAGGTCAGCCTCCCTAATACTAAAGAGAGCCCTCTTGGACAGCCTTCTGGCTAGTCCTCTTCTGTTGAGCATAGCACACATTATTCCTCTGAGCCAGAAGAAAACATGTTTAGGATTTGTTTTGATAATTCTAGATCCGCTTCTATATCGCCGGATTCAGAATATTCTTTTATTAGGCGCTCCAATTCGTCCTCTTCCATATCGCCGCAATCAACTCCGTAGTTCTCGTATAGCTGGTAAATCTTCTTTTTGATTTCGGCGGGTTTTAGTTTTTTCTTTCCAGACATTTTTTCTCTCTTATGATTTACGCTTCATGCGCCTTAATTTGATTTTACTTAATTTTAACAAATTTTCATTGATAAACAATAAAAAAACGCGCCACGATGGGCGCGTTGGAGAAAAAAGATAAAATAACTTATTCTGCGGCTAGTGGGGTATTTAGCACGTTAACGAGAATGCGGACGCCTCGCTTCGCACCAGCAGCCTTAACAACCGAACGAATGGCTGTAGCTACTCGACCTTTTTTACCAATAAGCTTCGCAACATCGCCTTTTGATACAGCAATTTGGAATAGGTATCCATTCTGAGTATCAGAAGCTTCAATCTCAACTCGTTCTACTTCATCAACAATGGAACATACCATTGTATGAAGCAGATTCTTTAATTCCGCATAATCATTGACATGATCAACCATTTTAAACCTCTCTGTATATTATTCTTGAATAAGTATATTTTTAATAATTCGGTCTTTCTTAGTTGGAACAATTACCTGAAGTAGACCATTTTTCATAGAAGCAGTTGCTTGCTCAAGATCAAATTCTGAACTAATTAGGAATTTAACTTCAAAATTTCTGCGAGCAATGCCTCGTACAACTACGCCCTTCTGAATCTTTAGTTGAGTATTTGCAGTCAAATCGGATGCAGCAACATCCACTTCCGTCAAATCATCCGTCTTAGATGAGCGTGTGCTTCTTAAAACTAATTCATTATCTTGAACGATAATGGAGATATCTTCAGCGGAGTATCCCGCCAAAGCAAATTCCATGAAAAAATTATTCGATTCTAACCAATGATCGTATTTCGGAAACTTTACATCTGACGCCTTCTTAATATTGGTTACTTCTCGGAAAAACTCATCATCGTACCAAAGAAGATCAATAATTTTTCCTGGGATAGACAAACGACTATTCTTATTCTTCATATTCAACCTCTACAGCTTGTGGAATTTGATAGTTTGCATAAGTTACAGATTCGACGCACCCTACTAGTACGCCAAATAGATGTGAAAAAAGGCTGGAAATTACCGCCGCAAAAATCGGATTGATTCCGAAAAATAAAGACGATAACATACCAACCCAGAAACCCGCACACATCATACAGGATAGCAGCTTTTCTAACAATTGATGCTTTGAAGAAACTGCATTTCGTAACCCCTCTAATATTGATGCGTTAACAACTAGGTTTGTCGCACCAATTGAGAATACTATTAGGAAAATTAAATTCATCTTGTTTCAGCCTCGATAATCAGCGGTATGCTTAATTTTACCTTCTTTATTGCGAGGCTGTAATAGATTTTACAACTTTTCTTGCAGTATCCTATTTTGACGAAATTTTGCTCAAAGCAGCTTTGCTTTTATCAAACAAAATATACTTTGAGCAACTTTCCGTATCCAGATTTACATCATCTTATAGCTTAGCCTAGACTAAGCCTGAGATGATTCTGCTCGTTCATTTACACAGACAACTGTTGTGCTAAAGTCATGATTAAAGATTCGATTAGCAATCTTCATAACATCTTCTGCTGTTACAGCCATCAATCGTTCCATGATTGCTTCAATGGGTGCTCGGTTATTGAAAACTTGAACTAAAAGATCTTTCGCAACGCCATAACTCGATTCACAGGAAGAATAGAAGTTGGCTCGAAACTTATTCTTCGCTCGCATCAATTCTTCTTCTGTAACAGGATGATTTTTTAGCTTTTCCAATTCAACATTAACTAGGCCAATTAGCTTTTCGATATTTTCTTCACGAGTCGAAGAACTAATCAAAAAAGCTCCTGCATCACGAAACTGCTGAGAACCGCAACCAATATTGTAGCAAAGGCCATTCTTTTCTCGAACTTCCGTAAAGAGTCGGCTATCCATACCTGCACCGAGAATGCAGCTAAGAATTTGTAAAGATTGCAAATCTTGATCGCCAACATTGAGTCCGGGGTATGCAATTTGAACGTGAGCCTGTTCAAGACCGGGCTTCTTCATATTGATTCGCTTGGATGGAGGATACACATTTTGTTCAAACTTAACATCTCGGGTAAAGACCTTATCGTTTGGACCAAAGTATTTCTCAAGAATAGCTTCACCTTCTTCCTGCGAATAAGGGCTCGTCAAAACAACAAGCATGCCATCTCGATTATAAAACTTCTTATAGAAAGCGTACACTTCATCCCGTGTAAACTTAGCGATAGTTTCGCCTGTTCCAATAACCGGTGTAGCCAGATAATTAGAGAAGAATTCCTCACAGAATCGATCCCACATTACGGAATCAGGATCCTCCTTATACATCAACTCCTCTTCCTTAACCACTTCAACTTCTTTTAGAAATTCTTCTTCAGGAATTGTTGAGTTAAATGTAATGTCAGAGATAATATCTGCTGCCGCCTCTACATTTTCAAATGGGGTTGAGATATAATAACAAACCATTTCATTTGATGTAAATGCGTTGCTATTTCCTCCGATAAAGCCAAGTTCACGCTGAATCTCTTCCCAATTGCGCTTTTCAGTTCCCTTGAAAAGACAGTGTTCAAGCATATGCGCAATTCCGGGATTAAATTCTCCCCATTCCGCCCGTGCCCCGGCATCCAAAACTACCATAATTGTAGAAATCTTGCTCGGAGTCTGTCGATGAATTTGATACATTAATTCTCCTTATTTCTTCTTTTCTGAAATGAAAACTTTCTTTCCAAACTTAATGTGCGTGAAATAATTCTCATGTCGTTCCATGCCACACCAGAGCACTCGGCATTTTGGTTTATCTACAGTGATGGAGAATCCCCCATCAGTAAGAACGACTAACCCATCATAGCCCTCTTCGTCGGCAAGAAGCAAGACCGGATTTGGATCTGTTCCTCCTCGACCGATAATATCCATTTTCTTTATCTTCTTTGTGAAAGGTTCCGGCTTGTTCTTTGGGCCACAATCAAATTGCACAACATCAACCGAAACATGATTAATCATGCCGTTGATTTCTGTTACAAAGGATTCCAATTCATCATCGGAGACCGAACCGGAAGTATCTAGAGCAACAAGAATCCTTGAACGGCAATCTCGCTTTGTACCCGGATTATTATAACCATATCGACGGTTTGGCCGCATACGAGTTGACTTGCGATCCATCAAAACCAGCTTATTAATAAAGTAACGAACTTCACGCTGCCAAATAATAACCGGTTTATTTGCCGCAATAATTTGAGCGGCAAGATTTCCGGCAACATCGCCCCATCCACGCTTCTCTTGAGCCTTAATGGCCTTATCAGCAATTCCTCGAACTTTTTCTCGGATAACTTCATCATCGAAATCGCCCCACATGGAGTGATCATCGATATCATCAACATCAATACCTTTTGAATTTAGAAATTCTTCAAGACCTTTTTGCGCATTCTCTGCTTGATTCTTAATGTTTTCATAATACCATTCAGCCGATTCATGATCTTTTAGACCGAATAGGCTTGGCAGCATACAGTTTCCGGGCAGATTCTTAATATGACAGTTGATAGCGCAATCTGCTGCAATATTATATCCACGAGGATTATAAGCAAAGTGTCGGGCTCGAGAAATATGATGAAGCAAAATATGCAAAGCTTCATGCTTCAGAACGGCTGTAATTTGCTGAATATCAAGCTTGCTAACAAACTCTAGATTATAATAAAACACCAGATCAACACGACGAGTAACGCCTACAGCCATCGTTGGAATTGTTTTGCTTTCCATCTTATTTAGATGCATAAAGACAACGCCATATAGCGGCTGAAATGTAATTAGACGTGAAATTGCAACATCAAGCTTTTCTTTTGCGCTTAAAATTTGAGTATTTGAAAGAATCGAATTTTGCTCAATTTTCGATTCATTACTTGGTTCGGGATTCATATATTCTCCAAAAGAAACGGGCTAGTGTTTGAATTCTAGCCCGTTGGATTCAATCTGTCAAGTTATCTTTACGCAGTAAGCGCTTCTGCCTTTGGCTTCGGACGCTGAGTGTAAATCGACATTAGGAATTCTGTAAATTCAGGCTCCTGCTGCCAAGTCTTGGAAACCTCACGACTCTTCTTGCCGCTTAGAATTTGAGTCCAAGTATTTGATGCTACATCCTTCGGGAGAAGGAGGAAGAAATTATAAAGAGCTTTCTTGTGCTTTTCATCGACACGAGAGCGGTCATTGTACGTTGATACAACTGAATTCGCAAGAGCAGCAATAACTTCGATATCAGCACAAGCAGAGACAATCTTTTCGCGATACTTATCAAAGTCATTTAGAACATCTTCTGCTCGAAGATAAGAGAACTCGCTAGTTACGAACTTTTCAAATGGAAGAGCGGTTTCACGACCAACCCAACCCTTAGCGATCATGGTAAGCATGCTTACATCATTTTGCTCAATAATATTCATAGAATTTAGGCAGTCACTAAGAGCCGCCCAAGAACGACGGGAGGGGTAAACTCGACCGGCCTCCAAGCTTCCAACCGGAGGGTCAAGAAGATTTGGATTACGAGCAACGAAGTCAACAACTGCAGGATGAAGCTTAGCCGAACGAGCCCAATTAACCCATTCTTGAACGGAAGGATCAAAATCAATAATAAACCAACGATCAAGAAGCGCCGGATCGAGTTCAACAACATCATAATCATCATCAGCATTAATTGCTGCAACAACACGCCAACCCTTAGGTAGCGGTTCACCATCAAGACGACGATCAAGACAGATTTCAAAAACTGCTTGGAGCGTATCCTTGGATGCACGGTTTAGTTCGTCAAAGAAAAGAACTCCCTGACTATTCATATCACGAGGCCACCAATAGCACTTCAAGAACTCGGTAATCTTCTTTTCTTCATTCTTAAATGGAAGCCCCTTAATATCGCCAACTTCGCATTGAGAAAGGCGAACATCGAAATATTGAATTCCCATTTCTTCGCAAGCTTGACGGATGACAGAGGACTTTCCAACACCATGCTTTGCACGGAGAAGAACAGATTTGTCTACCGGCATATTCTTAAGGACTTGCTTTGTTTGTACGACGTTCATATCAGCTTGCTCCTATAATTAGGTTTATTTATTGTCTAGTGCCAAACGCATGGGATTCTGAAAGACCCGCTTCGGTGATTTTGGTGAAGAAGGTGTTCTCTCTATATTCGGTTAGGTTTGTGGCGTCAACATAAGTGAATGATGATTTTAGACCTCCGACAAAGTCATTGAGTGTATTTTCAAGTGAACCTGTGCATTTAATAAAGGTTGAAACACCCTCTGCGCAAGTTCCCTTCTTAAGACCTCCACGCTTTTCTTTTTGGATTTCTTCGCTCGCCATCCCTCGATAAACTTTGTGATTTACTCCGTTTTGCTGGATAATTTGCAAAGTCGGTGCTTCATCTGAGCCTGCTAGAATTTTTCCGCAAATAATAGCGTCCGCTCCCGCTGCCAAGCTTTTCGCCAAGTCTGCTGGATAACGAATCCCGCCATCCGCAAGAATGGATACATGAGAAAATTCAGAATTAATTTCACGAGAGGATGCCGCATCCAAAACGGAAGCAAAAGTTGGCACGCCCATTCCGGTCATAATTCGAGTTTTACAGATAAATCCGCCTCCAATGCCGATTCTCACGCAGTCAGCACCAGCTTTTGCCAAATAAAGCCAACCCTCACCGGTTGCGACGTTCCCGGCAATAATTTTAGTATTGCTAAGGTCGCTTGCTGATAGAGATTCCTTCACTGCGGAAATCATTTCTTTCATCAAAGATGAATGACCATTTGCAATATCAATAGCCACAAAATCGATTTCTTTTCCAAATTTATCTTTCATAAAAAGAAAGCGTTCAAATTCCGCCTCACCAACTCCGATAGCATAAGCTACAGGGAAAGTTTGTCCAGATAAAGAACGAGCGGAAATAACTTTGGAAATTTGCTCCGCCTGTTGTTCGATTGACATAAAGCGATGAACGATTCCCATCCCACCAGCTTTACCCATAGCGATAGCCATTTCTGATTCTGTTACCGTATCCATTGGCGAAGATATAATCGGAACCTGCAATTTATATCCGCCAACTACTGTGGAAGTATCCACAGAGTTACGAGAGCGAACATTAGATAGTTGAGGAACGATTAAAACATCATCAAACGATAATGATTCAGAAATAATTTTGTTTTTACTATGCATTAACTACACTCCTCGTTCAAGTCTCTTTTCAATTTTGCTCTTAAGATAAAGCTGGGTTCTGTCGCTTTGTTTCAAGAGCGACCTACTACCTAGCAAAAATGGAACTTTTTCATATTGAACTTTGTCAATAAGTAAATTTAACACCATTTGAGATGAGTCGTCAAGTAAGTCGTTTAATTTTGCATAATGCATTGGCGCAAAACCTACACCCATAGAGCGGATTACTGCATGCTTATCTTTTAACATAAAATCTAAATAATTTACCGGACCTAATCTGATGTAGGCAATCTTTCGAACTGCTGCTTCTTTATCAAAAATAAGATTCTTACATTTTTCAATATCACATATCTTTGCGCCTAAGGCCCTGATATTTTTTTCTTTTTCTAAAATAAGAAAATCGATAGAGGAGATATTTTCGTAATACCCTTTGCTTACAACCCACGATTTCAAAAAGAAAGGACTATTATTTGATGTTAAAATCCGCTCTCCGTGATGCGGAAATCTTTCAAGCAATACAAAATAAATATCCCTAACGCCCCAAATTGGAAAAAAAGATCCCACAATTATTTGCGTCAACTTATCAAGAGCGTTGTGCTCATTATAAATTATTTCGAAATCTTTTTCGTTAAGCCCCATTTCCTCTACAATTTTTGGAAAAATTATATTTCTATTTCTGGACCAAGAAGGTGCGTTATTCTTATTTGAAATGTATTTTTTGACTTTTAAAGCCACTGAATCGAATGACATAATCCTCCTTAGGAAAGTTGATTTAAACTTTTAATAGAAAATCCAGATGCGTTACGATGACCTCCGCCTCCGAATCTTTTTGCGATTTTCGAAACATCAACGCCTTGATCGCTGCTTCGAAGAGAAAAGATGAACTGTGCTCCATCGTAATAATAAATCGCTGCAAATGGGGAGCCATATGAAAGAATATTTCCAATTTCAGATTGAAAAACTGAAGAGTTAACGCATGGAACTTCAAACCCTGCGATGTTAATATTAAACTTCTTCTTTAAAATTGATGAAATTGTGGAATCTTTATACTTAAGAATCGAACTTCCCTCAGTAAAGAGTCGGCCAAATCCGTCGTAAGTTTCTAGCTGTTCGGCAAATTCGCACCAAGTCTTGAAATCTTTTTCATAAGAAGCAATTGCGGTGAGAACTTCCTTTGACCCTTTTAGATTGAACTTCCAGAGATCCCGATCTTGAATATAGAGAAGAAGTTGGGGAACGGGATCATCTCCATGAATATGTTCCCAAGCCAAAACTGCTCCGCTTTTTTCCATATCAAAATGGCAAAAGTCTAAACCTTTTAGAGAATCTTGGGCGGAAACATGATGATCGACCACCTGTAGAGTATTTGCCTGCTCTTTCATTTTAAGCAAAGTATCTCTTGGGTAAGAAAAGTCTGCAATTAAAACATTTTTGCCCGTTACATTGGGTGGTTCTCGGTCATGTTGCGCCGGATAATATTCTGCGGATTTTCCGTAAGCAAGTTCTGCCGCAAACCTTGCTCCAAAACCATCGAAACAATTATCATGGTAGATAATAAAATCATACATTGGCTTCATAAATTTACTCATAGGGCTTTAGCCTCTCCCATGTCATTAGGATTATCTGACCAATATAACGTTGTAATTGTCTTTGGCAATTTTGAAACAATATAATCTTGGAAACTATCTTCGGAAGAAAAACTTACAAGTTCGTTTTGACTATACAGATTCCAAGCTTCAAGACTTCGGAGAATATCCGTCTTGTTTACGCAGAGTTCTGTAACTCCATTTACATTTGCAGCACGGATTAGATTATCAAGATTTAGCCAATTACATTGCCTTGGTCGTCCGGTTGTCGCTCCGTATTCCGCTCCAAGTTCTCTGATTTTTGAGAAAATAGGATCTTGGGGTTCAAACTTTTTGGCGCCAACATATGTTTCATAAGCTTTAACTACACCAAAGACTTTTCGGATATTCTGAGGTGGAACACCATTCATAACCGCTGAGCCTACCGTGCAATGACCACTGGTTACATATGGATAATCACCCCAATCAACGTCCAAGTAAAAGCCTTGAGCGCCTTCAAACAAGATATTTGCAGCCTCATTTGGTTTGAAGAATTCGTCGTAAATATCGGTCAGATAAGGAGTTAGACTCTCATGAGCTTCTGCACGAACACCTTTTCGACCATATTTATCTCGATATGCTGGACCATTACCCCTACGAGTGGTTCCAATAGCCGTATCCTTACCATCTTCTTCTAGATGGCTTGGAGTGATAAGGTGAACATTTTTTGAAATCCAAATTAAGCCTTCAGTGTTAACGCCTGCATCTTGAATTTCTTTAAGTTCGTTGAAAAAATGTTCAGGATTTAAAACGCAACCTGGGCCGATAACGCTCTTAACTCCATGAAGAACGCCTACCGGGATAGCGTGAGTTACAAGTTTTTTGCCATCAACATAGATGGTGTGGCCTGCGTTATTAGAGCCCGAGAAGCGAACCACATGGGTATATTCACCATTTTTTGCTAAATGTGAAGATACCTTACCTTTTCCAGAATCTCCAAATGCAAGATCGACAACAACATCTGCGTAATTAATCATAATTGCTCCTCAGAGTTTAACTCATGATAACTCTAAGCAGATTTTGATTATAGTTCAAGGTTTGATTTGATAAAAAGAAAAACCCCCGAGGTTATCGGGGGTTTCGATTGGACGCTAAGTTTTTAGCCTTGTCGTCGCTTTGCTCTTCGTTCTTCTCTCTTTAGTGCTCTTTCTAATCTACCCGGAGCTTCTCTTGTGAAGAATCGACCAAAACCAGACTCTCCAAGCTTTTCAAGCTGAACGAATACGCTATATCGTTGATTATCTTTATTCATTGTCTTAAATGTATTTGCATTTATATTTGGCATAATCGCTTTTGCAGCAGCCTCAAGACCACCTAATCTTTTAATGAATCTACTGGCTTGCGCTCCGACTCTTTCCGCAGAAAGAATATTTGTTCCGCCTGCAGTTTGAAATGGCAAGCTTCCAGAGGCTAAATCCTGAAGAATACCTACCAAATTTTCTTGTGTAAACTGTTGTTCTTTCTGAGCCTCAGGTGCGGCTGGTTGAGTCGCTGGAGCAGTTTCAGTTGAAGCAGCTTCAGCTGGTTTAGATTCAGAAGTTTTAGCAGAATATTTATCAGCCTTTAAATCTTGAATGAACTTTAACGCACCAGCAGCGGTCGGCTCAAGCTTTAACCCCGGAGCAGCCTTTACCCAGCTTTCTGATAATGATTTCTTTATATCTTCTGATCCTGAATATTTTTCAGCAACCAATTTAACCCAAGCCGCTTGAGTTTGAGCGTCCCACTTTCCAGAAGTTTGGACACCAAGTTCTTTTTGGATTTTATCAAGTGTTTCATGAGATGGTTTTTTGGCTATAGATGGTTTTTTAGAAGATTCTAGGTGAATCTGGTCTACAATCTTTTGAATATCTAAAATTTGTTCTATTTCTTTTGAAGCGTTACCGACCTGTTGGTAAAAATGAAGAAGTTTACCATCAGTTACATAATAATAAACCTTTCCATCATTAGTTTTATATGTTTTTATGGGCTGCAAAGAGTATAGCTTTAATTTTGGAATTAAAACTTGAGCTCTGTAATTGGGATCAGTTAAAAGCGCTTTATTTCTTTCTTCAAGTTGCGCTTTTTCTTTCTGCTGCTGTTCTTCTAGTTTTAACTTATCTAAATTGGCTTTTTCAACTGGAGACATGTAAGCGCCACCCTCGACATCCCTCGTTATAGCCCTTTTGCTAATCATTTTCTTTGAAGATGCGATAGATTGTTTTGACTGATTTGAATCAGCGGTATCGATAAGCTCATCTGATTTATCAAAAAGATTACGGATATTGCTGTTGCTCTTAAGATCCTTTGCGAATTCAAAAACACCAGTGAGAGTTGGCGCATATTGCTTTCCGGCAACACCGGATGCATATTTAGAGGCTTCACTCCAAGGTTGTTTTAATTTGCCTTTCGCAACCTCGTCATGAACATTTACATTAATAAAGTTCTTCCACGCTCTATCCGTCATAGAACCCCAACTTGATTCAAGTGGCTTTGGAGCGCCAATTAACTCTTGAAATTGAACCAAAAGAGAGTTTGAAGAAGATGCTTTTGGCTTCGGATTAACTTGTGATGGTTTTACTTGCGGAACAGAGGAATCATCAAATGTCCGCTTTGCTAAACTTTCCGAACATTCAGAAAGCATTTGACCTAAGCGAATAGCATTTGATCTCATTTCTTTTAGTATAGAAAGAAGTTTCGCATCAAGAGTAAAGTCATTAACATTAGCTTTTGGAAGATATTTTGCAGTTAATGAATTATTTGCATTTATAAATTCTAAGATTTTTGTAATCTCACCGTTAACCATAAAACCTTTCAACATAGAAGGTACTCTTGGAGAAAGAGTTCCATTAACCTTAAGTCTTTCGCTAAGCTCAATAAAACCGGCGTCTAAAAGATGTGATAATTCTTTGAATGTCTTATAGTTGTTTTTTTCTTTTAAACATCTCGCCAATTCACCTTTTTGATTTAAAACACCATCACGAAGAGAAAGGGGGATAAGCTGTTGAGGTAAATTTGGAGAAATACGAACTACCGAATCTTTCTCTACGAAATTTGACTGACTTGGTACGTCTAAATCTTTGGACATATCATATTGAGGTACTCCCTCAAACTCATTATATGTTTTAAAGATTTCTTCGGAGGAATCATCAGACGGCATATTTGTAGATGGTTTTTTATTTTTAACAGCAGAATCAATTTGAGAATATAAGCGTTCAGAAACAGATGGTGGAGCGGAGGGGAGAGAATTTTCTTTCATCCTCTTATCTTCCATCATGCGAAGATTTTCGGTAGCAATCTGCGCTTTCTTGCTAATAAACTTTTTATTGAGCCCAGCAACGGTAACAGGTCCGGGTTGAGCGATCTGCTTCAATTCAATATTCTTGATAAAATTAAGCATCCCTTCCGGATCTGGTGAATAACCAAGACCACGGGCGCCAGCAGCCCAGTTCGCCTTAATGACCATATCAAGTTTGCCCTTATAGTTTTCTTCAATAAAATGACGCCAATAAGCGTTATCTGCATCTTCCCAAATGCCAGTTTGCTTTGGCATATCTAATCTTTTTTGAATTTCTCGTATAAATTCATTTGGCTTTGGGGTGTGAGATTTTGCCGCCGGTCGATGAGATGGCTTCGCGGGAATATGATAAGGTGCAGACTTTTCTTCTGGAAGAGTTGGGCTAACATCATCTGGAAGTGAAGCAGGATCTGTTTCGTTGAAAGGTGGAAGTTCATCAGGGAAACTTTGTCCAAAGTCAGCTTCGGCGTTCTTTAGAAGTTTCGCTGTCTTGCTGATAAATTTTTTATTTGACGCAGCCAACTTGGAGCTATTAGCAATTGATTTTCCAGAAAATTTTGAGTTCATATTAGATCCCCTATAAACAGTATCATTGGATTTTCGTATATTAGCAGTAACCGAAAATTGTGATTCAAATTTTTGAGCTTCTTGCTCCGCCGGACTTTCTCCTCCCGGAAAAGGAGATTTCGAGTTATGTTGGTAATCTCGAATATGAGCGAGTTCGTGAGCTAAAAGCTGCCCAAAAAAATAAAACAATTTAACTAAATTTTCCCCTTCCAGATCCGAAGAACTTGAAAGCTTAACGCCCTGCTCTCTTAAGGCTTTTTCAATATTTGGAACAACAAAGTGAATGGAGTCAATTTTACCATTCTGGTTTGCATCCTCATTTGAAACAAAACCGAGAGCATTCGGATTACCGGAAGGGGTCGTGTTTTCAAAAATAATTTTATCAAAGCCATTAAGGATCGAGGGCAAAGAGCCCAACTGAACACCAGAAGGCGGAGAGCGCAATTTATTTAAAATTTGAGGCCATAAAGATTGTAACATTTATTTCTTTCCAGACTTTATCGTGCTTTGAATAGTAAATATAATAATTTTACCTCTTTTTATTCCTGAAATAAAATACTGAGGAAAATTTGCCATCTTTCTTATTTCAGCATATTCGCTTTCTAAAGTCTTAGAACTGGAACCTTTTAGAGGAAACTTTCTAACAACTGTTGATGAAGAAAATTCTTTTGCTATAACTTTATTAAGCTCTGCATTTCGAATTGGAGAATCGGATTGCAAGAATTCTTCTCTCCATTTCTTTCTTGTAGTTATTGATATATAAATATCAAAACCCGTAACCGAATCCCTCTCTAATGCGGATTCTATTCCGGGTGAGCGATCCTCTTTCTTTTGCCTCTTATAGCCGCTTTGCAATGAAAAAAGATTAATTGTTCCCGAGTCAAATCCGGAAACAAAAAACATTGCAGTGCCTTTTAGTTGACGCAACTCCGCATATGAATCAGGAGATTGAGGATTTTTTAAAGGAAATCTTCTTACAACTTTCCCTGAACTATCCAAAAACTCTTTCGCAATTATTTTATTCAAATCATCATTGCGCATTTCTGAATAATTAATATCATCTCTTCCGGGAGCTTTTTTATCACCAAATACTTTGCGCCAATAATCTCTCATCTTCGCAGACACGAAGATTCTGGCGCCACTTTCTGATAAGCCAGAATCTTCCATTGTAGTATATTGCGCCTTTTTCTCAATCATAAAACAGCCTCTAGAAAATTAAAAAATATTAATAGCAAGGCGCATGTTTTAGATATCAACTATCCTCTTCAACCATTATGGCCAAATAACGAAACAAAGTCTCATCATCCTTTACCTCAAAGTCCCTCTTGTCAAAACTCTTCCTGCCCATTCTAATTTCTTTAATTAGGTCTTCTTTTAGAAATTTTTCTACACACTCTTCCGCTACCGCCATAACATTCCCATCCGGAAGAACATCAAAGTATTTCAGAAGTTCAGGCTTTCCTTGAATTGGATAGTTCAAGTAAAGATCGAATTGACGGATATGCATTGGTCGTGAGAGATATAGGTAATTCATTTTCCCGCCTCAAATCGTTGGCTGATGGTTTCATCTGCATATTTGTCTTGCCCGATAATTCGAGTCAAATATTTCAAGGGTGCTCCTTTTGCAAAAATCCTCAAAGCCGTACTATGCTTTGTTTCTGATAGATGAGATAAGATCTGTTCAAACTCGACTTCGGAAGAATTCTTCTGAACTTTCTTTATTCCATCGGCATTCTTATTCTTAAAGAATAGATCATCATAAACTTTCTCAACTACCGACGAACTGGTTTCTCTTGTTAATGCTTTTGCTAATGCAGTTGTAAATAAATTATTATGGATACAAAAAGTGTACAACATAGCACGCACAGGATTATCATATCCTCGTTTAATTAGCGCTAAGTTAATCATTTCATCAAATCGTTCTCTTCGGTTTTTGAATGCGATTTCAATTAAAGAATGATTTGCGCCAATAGGTGTATGATAATTTGAAAATAAAATTTTCTCAAGAGAATTTGAAATGTTATCATAAACCTCTGATGTATATTTTTCATTCTTCAAAAGGCTGGAGAGTCTGCGAAATCCTATACTTTTAAGAAGTGAATACTCAGAAATATTGACAGCCAATGATGATAAAGTTGAGAAAACTAAATTTTGGAAACTCTCATTGTTTAATACATATGAAACATCTTCTGCCCATTTAAGTATTGTCTCGTCATCCTTTCCCGGAAATGAATTCTTATAGCTTAAGAATGATGATTTATTTGAAGATGAATTAAATGAAATCAAATCATGAACAAATTGTGCGGGGAAAATGCAATCCTCATAATAATACGAATGCCTTTGCTTTTCATCAAAAGAGAAATTATCTTTGAACAAGACAGAATAAATGATCTGCTGCCTTTGGTCTTCTGTGAACTGACTTTCCTCAATCGTTTGCTGCATAAACTTTGGAGATAAATAAAAAAGATTAAATAAAAGATTTTGATGATGTTTAACGTCTTTGTGCTGGTTATATCTCCCCGTATTTCGGGGCCAAGAAAAAGCATGAAGTGAACCGCTAAACATTTTCTGAATTAAATTTTTCTCTTGTTGATTTGGCTGATATGTTTCAACTTGTAAATCAGGGAATTCTCCAAAAAGAGAATCCAAGAAAAGCTGTCTATTTGAATTAAAAAAACTTGAATAAATAGATTCAGAATAATTAGATAGAATCGCTTTCAATGTAAGACTAAACCACTCTTCTTGTAAAGTATAAGAAGATGTGACTTGAAGTACCAAATTGGTATCATTAAATGCTTCGCCCAAATATTTTCGGTAGGCTCTTTCTTTCTCTATCGAAGGCTCTTCATCCTCAAGCATAGAGCAAAACAAAAAGCAATCTAAATACCTATCTTTAGACATGATAGAATCTCCAATTCGGTGGCTCATCAAAGCTTAACTTATCTGAATGCAAGAGTCAAGTCGCTTCTTATTTTATCATGACTCAAGACATAAATAGCGCAAAGGATTTTGCCCTTGCGCTATTTGAAGTTTTGGTGCAGCTGTTTGGAATTAATTCTGCTTAGCTGTAGGTTCTTCTAGTAAATCAAAGATTGTTACTTCCGTAGTAAGAAGCGTTCCACTGGCAGAAGCTGCATGTTCGAGCGCTGAGCGAACAACCTTTGTAGGATCAATAATTCCCGCAGAAACCATATCTTCAACAAATTTTCCACGCAAAGCGTCATATCCGCATCGGGCGCTACCATCAACAATCATGTGCATAAACTGATGATATTCGACGCCAGCATTTGTTAAAATTTGCTGGAATGGAGCACGAATAGAGCGTCGAACGATATCAATTCCAATCACTTCTTCTGGAAGAAGATTATCTGTAGAAATTGAATCAAGAGCCTTTGTGCAGTGAAGAAGTGCTGAACCACCACCCGGAACGATACCTTCTTGAATGGCTGACTTTACAGCATTAATGGCGTCTTCAACTCGGTCCTTTCGCTCACGCATCTCACTCTCTGTGGAGCCACCAACCTTAATTACCGCAACGCCGCCTGAAAGCTTCGCTAGGCGATTTTTAATATTTTCACGTTGAAGGTCGTAAAGATTTGGATTTCTCATTTGCTCTCGTAGCATTCCAATTCGACCTTCGATAAGCGCAGGATTTCCCTTGGGGCCAATAATAACTGTGCTATTACGATTGATCGTAACGGAAGCAGCGGAGCCAAGATCAGATAATTGAGCTTCACGAACAGACTTCCCGTCTTCATTCGTAAACAACTTTCCGCCACAGAGGGTCGAAAGATCCGACATAAATTCACGTCGAAAATCGCCAAAACCTGGAGATTTAATCGCACAGCAATTTAGAGCGCCCTTGCCTTTGTTGTAAACCAAGGTAGCCAAAGCATCGCCATCGATATCTTTTGCAACAACTAGAATAGGACGACTTGTTTCAGGAATCTGACTAATGATGTTAATGAAATCACTGGTCTGCGAAAGGCGGTCATCATAAAAAAGAATAAATGGATTCTTTAGTTCAACGGATTGTCGCTGTTCATTTGTAATAAATGCTGGCGAAACATATCCACGGTCTACCTCGAAACCATCGGTATATTCAAGGTGCGTCTTTAGCCCGGTAGCTTCTTCGACAGAAATTACGCCATCATTACCAACTGCAGCTACAGCTTCTGAAATTAATTGACCGATAGAGACATCATTATTTGCAGAAATTGATGCAACATGCTTTACGGTTTCTGGATCGATAACCTGAACACTATTTTCTTTTAGAGCATCAACAACAGCTTGAACGCCGAGATCGATTCCCTTTTTAACTAGAACAGGATTGTGTCCAACTGCAACCATCTTTGCGCCTTCATTATAAATCGCTTGCGCTAAGACTGTCGCTGTGGTTGTGCCGTCTCCTGCGATTGCATTTGCCGCAGAGGCAACTGACTTTACAAGTTGAGCGCCCATATTCTGAAGAGGATTAAACAACAAAATATTACGAGCAACCGTAACGCCGTCCTTTGTAATAAGAGGAGGGCCATATTGACGTTCAATCGCAACATGGCGTCCTCGTGGGCCGAGGGTTGCCTTAACTGCGTTCGCTAAAGTATCCACTCCCTTTTGCATTTCCGCACGAGCCTGACCACCAAATACAACTTCTTTCGGATTCATTTACACTCCTTTTCAGCTAAATATGCCGACCAAAAACTGGTCGGCTTTCCCTCTATTCTACTCGTTTTGTTCGCTTAGTACAAGTAGTTTTTGTGGTTCAAAATAAGCGTCGCAAGAACTTCTTCTTCGGATGATTTAAATGAATTTTTTGGAGAAGAAAGACTTGTATTTACAAAACCATAACCCCAACCAACCGAAAAAGCCCCCGGAGGCGAGATAAACAACGTATCACGCTTCAACAGCTTCCTTGCGAGATCCAAGAGAATACCTTTTGTTGCCGGATCTGAAAGAGATACATATGCATCCGAAGGAAGATTGTTAATATTAGATTCTGAGACCCGAATCTTCTTATCTGCAGAAATAGCTTGCATTCCTTCTTGCCAGCTAAATTCTGGCATTTTGCAAATTTGCTGAGCCATCTCAGAAAGAGAAGCGGATGAGGCGGGGAGGTCTTGCTCATATTCCTGCTGTTCTTTTCGCTCTTCGTCAGTAAGAGGATCTTCTTCCAAGCTCTCATCTTCTGAATTAGGCTCAGATGCGTGCTTTAGTTCCAACTCTCGGAGTTTCATTTCATTCATATATGCGATTTTTGAAGAAACTTTTTCCGAAGCAAAACGAACTCGATCCATATCGAAATTCATAACATAGATTGCGTATTGAGCCCGTTCGTTTGAGTAAAGATTTTCATCAAGGCTTTCTATTTGCTTCTGATGATTGTTAATCTCCAACATATCATTAAGGATATTGTCAAGAACACTCAATTCTTGCTCATCAGAGCAACTTTCAACAAAGCGGCAGAAAGTATCAAGAGGATCTTTTTCAACAGTCATATACGGCATGGCTTTCTCTCTTTTTAAAATGGGATATGCAAATCTTCAAAGTGATTTTGATTTTCTACATCAACTGTAATTTTAGTTAAAGATTGGATATAAGGCTCTTTGTTGTTTACAAAATAAAGCAACTTCATCTTATCAAAATGTTTCATGTTAATTAAGTATCCAAAGTTTTGTACAAAACTTAGATATATCGTCCTTACGAACTCTAAATCAATCTTATCATCCAACTCGTAATTGCTCAATATGTCTTTGACTAACGCACTTGATGTATTGAGACATTCACGCTCTATCACTTCTAGATTTAGATCGTAGTCTAAATAGCCAATATCTGAGACAACTTTTTTTACATCTTCAGAAATGGTTAATGCGGAATATTTATTTGTTTTTGGATCGATCATTGTAATTGGCAGGTTCTGCTTTTCGTTAACAACTTCCAATCCAAAAGACTCTCTGTTGTCCAAATTTGTATATTCAAGAAAGATGTTAAACACATCATCTGTTGTTTGTTTGGAGAAGTGCTTTCCTGTTCTAGCGTTATGCTTAAAGGCCCGATTTACAGAGTAGATCTTCTGAAGAACGGATCCTCCAGAGATAATCTCATTCCTAATTTCAATCTCTCCATCTTCCGCTAGAGCCCTGTCCGCTCTTTCAGAAATATAGACGTTGTCGTCATGCCAAGCAATAGAAACAATGTTAATATCAAAACTACTTAACAGCTGTTCGATTGATTCCGGTTTTGTTTTTACAATTTGATATTCTATGGTTCGATATTGTTCAAAATAAGATACATAATCAAAATCAGGTTCAAAGCAAAAGGTGTTAGCCCAACGTGAGCTCTTAAAAAAGGTCTGAGTGTAACCATATTGTTGAACTTTTCTTTTAAAGATTTCTCGATTTTCAGGAGTACATTCAATGTTTTCAAATAAAAAATCAAACTCAAAAGAGTCATGAATTGGATTTTCTTTTAAAAACCAGCAATCTACGTCGCCGAACTCTACCGGTAAATCTTTATGTTTTTTATTAAGAATAATATGTCGGTATAATGAAAGAATACTTCCGCCTGCAATAATTGGTTTTTGATCAAGAATGTATTTTGGCAAAAGAAACTTTACTACATCATTAAGTAGTTTGTCTTTTACGATTCTCATTTTTTCACCTACTATTTTTGCGAAACTTTTTAGAGAGTAATCTTATGAATCAACGTCTAATTACACTTCGTTCTGCTATGTATCAACTTTTGCTGGAAAAGCAAGGCGGTATGAAAAAATATTCATCTGATAATAGCGTAGAATCTCTTTATGCTCAACAGCAAAAATGGTTGGAAGCTAATAAGGTCCTAAAAGAAGAGCTTCTATCTGGGAGACCAATTTCTCAGATGAAAGAATTTGCCGCAACAGTTGCTGGGTTTAGCGGGGATCAATTAAAAAAAATTAGAGATTATTTAGTAAGCGAAGATGGAACGGAAGCTGAAGCAGTAAAGAGCGCAAAAATATTTGAAGAATATTTAATTTCTGAAGGATTATTTTGCGACGATTCTGGGTTTACCAAAGAAGCTATTGAGTTTAAAGCAATTAAAGATAGTTTTTTTGATAACTTTGGAAAATTTAAAATGCGTCCAAAGGTTTTTGGTGTATTTACCAAGGCGCTAGGTCTAACTCAAGTTATCTATGGACTCTATAATATTTTTTCAGGATATCGAAATGAGTCCAATGTATTGTGTGACAAATATGGTTTTGGACATTTTGAGCCAATTACGCATCCAGAAAAAATCAAAAATATTCTCTTAAAACACAAAGATGATCCTGATGCAGTTATGGATCTTGTAAAGTTGGCCAGCTACACTCGCCATTGGATACTGGCATTTTTAGATGCTGGCGGCGGGTTTTTAGATTTAATTGTTGACATTCTCACTATAGCTGGAGCGATAGCGACTCCCGCAACATTTGGTCTATCTGCTGGTGCGGCAACTTTTCTTCAGATTGCAAATACAATCAACAATATTCTTCAAATATATGCGGGACCAAAAGCAGTAGAGATGTGGTTCGGCGCAACATTTGATAGCGCCCAAGAAATTATAAATCAACATCTTGATTATCTAAATAAGAAAATCAAAGAAGAAGAAGCAAAGGGTGACAAAGTTCTAACCACTAAACAGGAAGATAAGCCGGACGCATCGGTCAAAGAATTCGATCCAGAGGCGTTTAAAAAGTCTATTCGAGATTTAAGCAAACTAATAGATGAAACCGATAATGCTGCCGGAGCTGCCGCCAAGATCGCAGCATAACTTATGAATATTTTAGCTGGCGAACAAACTCATTAGCAAAAACAGTTGCAGTTTGAGATGTGTTGAGAAACGCTCCAACTCCGGGCATTTCAATAAACACATTGTCGCTATGCAGAATAATTTCTCCCGGAACCCCCGTTGTTTCATTTCCAACTACAATTACATTTGGCGCTGAAAAATCAAAAGAATAATCATATAAACTTGTTGCACCATCACAAATCTCCGCTGAGACAACCTTAAAACCTTCTTCTCTGCAATGTGCAAGAAAATGCGATGGGTTAGAAAATGATTTAATATTTGCGAAATCAAGCGTTGTTCCGGAGCGGCCCCTTAAAAAGGAAGGACTCGGAACGCCTCCAATTACAAATATTCCTGCCGCACCAAAACAAGATGCGGAACGAATAAGTAGCGCTAGATTTTCATCTAAACCAAAGTTAACTGCAGCCAAATAGAATGGCAGAACTTTCGCCCTTGAAGCTTTCGCCAAATAACGTTGACGCCTAGTTTCTTCTCGGAATTTCAAAATCCCCTCTCTATCCGTTCGTTAACAATATCCGACACCCGCATTCTATTCGTTCCAAGCAAAAATGGCAACCATTCAAACGAACCATGATAAGCTAAAATTATTCTAAAGTTATCTGAAAGGTAACTGTTCTTTAGATCCAAATATGATTGAAGCAAAGAATTAATATTTGGATAAAGATGGCTGTTGATGCACATCATTTTCAAAAAATGCTCTTGAACAAGGGTTGAACGATCTCGTCGGAAGAGTTCGGCAGAATCCTTATTTACCGCACCAATAACGCTTAAAATAGAAACAAGGGCAAACCTCTGCTCAGGAGTTAGCTTCTTATAGTTGCCCAAAACAAAATCGATTTGCTTATTAAATTCACTTGGATTTGATTTAAAAAAATTGTTACAAGAGATATATGAAGTTGCGGGTATGTAATAAAAATTGCTATTCATCTTTGTGGTTTTAAATACAGACGAATTTAATGTTCCAATATCTTCTGCACTTAGAGTTGGGCTTTTACCACAACTTGCCGCATACATATCTAGAGCCATATCTTTCTTTCTTAGATAGATTGGCGTTTCAACTTTTTCATATTTTAATGGATTAGAATTCTTAACTTTCTTAAGAGGCGTCATCAAAAACAAGTTTGAACTATAATCAGCTATTTGAGACATTGAAAGCTGAGCAGGTAGAGAAAAACAAGCAGGCTCAATTAATATATTTGAAATCAAATTAAAGAAATAGTAAATACTCCTATAACCCATTCTTGAATTTTTATTCTTATAAATACATTGAATGAATTCATCAGAGAAGAAATCTTTATAGCTTTCTTTAAAGTGACCTTCTGCCTCATCAAACATGGCGAAAGTTGTCTGTTCACCTACGCCTTCAGTTCTGCAGAGATAGCTGTCAAATTGATATTCTTCAAAAAGTTGAAGGTAACGATAGTTCGCCGCAATAATAAGATGATTATAATTTATCCCGTCCAACAAAAATTGATTTCGAATGTAGTCCATAGAAATGTTTTTGTGAACTAATCCCGATATAATCTGGTCATGATTTAATGACTTAAGAATATATAAGAGAAAATTTCCAACTTTTGCGCTTTTATAATGTTGGGTGGCTTTCATTTTTTCACGTTTGGAAGTAAAAAGGGGCGAGAATAACTCGCCCCGCTTTTATCAATCTTGGTTCTGAAGATTCTCTTCCAAGAATCGCTGCAACGCTCGTGCTTCTCGTGGATTAAACGTCACACGTTGTTCTTTCTCTCCATTATTAACCATAATGGATAGATTGTTACTATAACGGGCATGCGAAGGATTTTGCTTAATCAACGAAAAAGAAAAATTCTTCAACTTACGAGTTTTTACAACTGGCTTCTTTTGCATATTCACCTCTTTTGAAATTAAACTATCAGAAAATTCAATATTTCAAAATATTATTCAAGCCAACGTCGATTCGGCCCTTGAAGCATAACAATACTCTCAATAGAGGTTCGATAGTTCTTGCCTGAACTGGTATGGTACGTAATCTGATTAATACGATAATCCGCACGATCAACTACACCACGAACACGTTCTCCGCCAGAAAGATTTACAATAATACAATCTCCCGGTTGAAAATCCTGAATTGCAAAGCAACCATCTGAATCTGTATTTTTACGAGCAATCAATTCAACAGCCATTAGAACTCTCCTTGTTAATATATGTTATCTTTTATCATCTTTATCAAATTAAATAACTGCTCTTCATCGAGATTATCTAGCAATATTTCAGCTATATCCTCCAAGGTTGAATTGTTAATCACTTCATACAAATCGATTTCTTGCTTTGAGTCTTGGTCAAAGTCATCATCTTTCGTGGCTACAGTATAACCCACTTCTTCAGCTATGTCAAAAAGTTGCTCAGCCTCTTTAACCTTCCCCATTTTTGAAAGCTTTCTCGCAATCTTTGTTAGCTCGATATACATTTCCTCTACCTATCCCCCTCTTATTTATTCTGGGGAATATTAGCATTTTAAAGAGATTGTAAAAGATCGATTCGGCTGGAAGAACAGGCGAAATCAATTGTTTGTCAATGAATTTTTGATGTTCAGTTTTTCTTCATAGTTGGAAATGCAATTACATCTTTGATAGATGGAGCGCCGGTTAACAGCATAACCAAACGATCAATTCCAATTCCTGCACCCGCCGCTGGAGGCATTCCATACTCTAATGCTGAAACGAAATCTTCATCAAAGAACATTGCCTCATCATCTCCCGAAGCTTTGTTTTGCGCTTGATTTCGGAATCTCTTTGCCTGCTCCACCGGATCATTCAATTCGGAAAATCCATTGGCAACTTCCATTCCAGCAATAAATAATTCAAATCGGTCTGTTTCGTTTGGATTAATATCGCTAGTTTTGGCAAGGGGCGAAATATCTACAGGATGGCGAGTAATAAATGTAGGATTAATCAGATTAGGCTCAACGTGCTTGGAGAATAAAAATTCAATCCTTGCGCCCAAAGATAATCCATTCCAGGTTTCTTTTTGAGAAAGGTGATATTGAAGCAGATAAGATTCAATCTCTTCTCGGTCCCAAGCGTTCTTAATGCCTGTGTAAATTTCCACAGAATAACTCATCGTCATTGATGACCAATTATCTGGATGTAAAGAAAACCGAACGCCATCTCGTTCAAACAACATTTCCTTGTTAACAATCTTTGCACATTCGGAAATCAAAAACTCGGTTAGCTGCATAAATGAAAGATAGTTTTCATTTGCCTTATAAAATTCAACCGCTGTAAATTCTGGATTATGCTTCGTTGAACGACCTTCGTTTCGGAAATTTTTCCCAATTTCATATACAGCAGGGAATCCGCCGACCAGTAACTTTTTCAAATACAATTCTGGCGCAATTCTTATATAGAAATCTTCACCCAAAGCATTGTAATGAGTGATAAAAGGTTTCGCATTTGCTCCACCGGGAATTGGCTGAAGAATAGGGGTTTCCACTTCGAGAAAAGATTTGCCGCCTAGAATATCACGAATCTTCGCTACAATATGTGAGCGAGTTTTGATTCTAGAGAAAGATTCTTCATTAAAAATTAGATCTAAATAACGCTGACGATAGCAACCTTCTTGGTCCGTAAAGCCATTATGCTTATCAGGCAAAGGGTGAACGCACTTAGATGTAATTTTGTAATTATAAACCTTCAGGGTTAGTTCGCCCGTCCTTGTTCTCCAGAGAACACCGGAGACGGAAACCCAATCGCCAAGAGTAGTGGCCTTCCAATGAGATACAGATTGTGCATCCATATTCTTCTTTGAAATGTAAACTTGAATCTTTCCGGAATGGTCTTGCATTCGAGCGAAACCGATAGAACCAATTTCGTTTTTAAATCGAATTCTGCCGGAGATTGAAAACATACCCTCTATTTCGGAAAGTTGAGATAGAGAGAAATTATCAAATACATAAAGATTTTTGATGGAATAAGACCGCTCTCCTGTTCCAGACGGATAAGGATCGATTCCATTATTTCTCAAAGATGAGAGCTTCGCTTCAATATCATCTTGATTCATTTTAAAATCTCCGCATACTTCCTATTAACATGCTTTTGGGTTACATGCTAGTTTAATTTTCCTGTTTTAATCTTTTCAGCAATTTGTATAAGTAACAAAGCCGCTTTTGGATCTTTGCCATCTATTTGAGATAAAATCCAACTCCAAATTCGAATCCGCTCTTCTTCTTTTGCTTTTTCGCAACAATCTTTTTCTTTGTTATTCACATCGGGCATATCATAAATCCAACATTTCTTGAACAATCTCTTGGCAAAGATTATCTAATTTTTGCTTATTTGGAGCTTTGGGAATAACATATGAACCGGATTGATAAATGCTAGAAAGTTCTTCGTTCAATCTCTCAGAATATTCAACTACTTGTTCGTATGTCCAACCGCCATTTCGGATATCATTCAAGATATCTGCATCAATTCCGCCTCGCCAAACATTAACTTTACCTTCCGTTAAAATCTCTTTTCCCATATGAAGCAATCGAATCAAATGCATAGCATGCTTTCGATCAAATCCAGATTCCGCTTCAAGTTTTGCTCGTTCTTTATTTCGATTTTCTTTCCAGTTTTGATATTGAGTCCAAGAACGTTTTGCACTTTCATATTCACGCTCCCGCTGCATTACCCAAATTAAATTGTCGCTGACACCAAGTTCTTTTGCTGCAGCGTAAAATTTAGGATCAATATCTGAGTTCTTATAACTTTCAATGACAGATAAGTAATCTTCAATCTTTTGTTGAATCTGAATCGTCGTTGAAGGTTCAACTCCTGTAAAATCAATCGACCAACTGTCCATCAATTCTTTTACACAAGCATTTGCTGAGGCCAACTGATCCGCAGGAATAAGCGTCTTTTCTGGCAATCCAAAATCGCTTCTTGCCGGCATCTTTTTTGGTGGATTAAGAAGATATTGACGATGATTTTTAATTCTTTTCAATTGAGAGAAGGCGTATCCGGAATAAGAAAAATGACATTTTGCAGAAACAAACTCTTGCGCCGAATCTCTCAGCTTTTTACCAACCGAAGTGGTTAAACGAACTTCTTCTTCTCGACAAAAAAGAACATCCAAAATATTAGGATTAGCTTCTGCGGCTAATTTTATAAACTTTCGAATGTCGTAAATTACTCCTTCCATCTTTGAGTTTTTGACAATTTCTTTTTCAACATCATTTAGAAGAAATAAAAACTGAGAAACATGCGAGCCTTCAGCTTGCTCAAAGTGGTTGGAGAACCCTATGAAATATTCTCTCGTTGGAACAGCTACTCCTTTCATATCAACATCGCTTTCGGGAGTGTGTGTTCCGTAAGCCCTTGAACCAGCGACAGTCAAAAGAATCGTTCGATCTTTCAATGAGAAATTCATTCTTTCCTCAAAATGTTCCACAAGAACATGCGTGCCAATCTTGATGCCACCCACAATCTGGAGCATGCAACCCGATTGCCGAAACTAAGTTTTCATATAGCGTATTTTCATCGCATCCGCAAATGCCGCTCATCTGACCATCATTAACTTCAATTAAAATCCAATCATCACTCGCCATTTTTTGAGCAACATCAAGAACGAAAAAGTTTGCCATTCCAGATTCAGCAATCTTTTGAGCAACCTCTTCCGCTAATTGTTTTCCTTTGCTCTCAAAGCAACCTTTGACATCTGGAAAACTTTTCTCCCAGTAAAAACCTTCAGCAACACAAATTGCCTTGGAGTTAATTACAATCCAGAAAGTTCTCCATTCATTAGTTACAGGCATTCCTGAGATTGAAATAGCCAACTCTTTTAGCGGCACATATTCTCGAATAATAACGCCCTGCTCTGAAATTAGAGGATCTTCAAGCAGACGAATAGCGACATCGGAAACATCTTTATTTGTTTTAGCAAACATATGAGTTTTCCACATATGCTTTCGGCTATTCGTTCTGCCCTTGAGAACGAAAGATTTGCCGACAGGAAGATTAGCCCAATTATTCCAAGTTTTGGGCGTATAGGCTTCCAGTAGGGTGCCCGGAGATGCCCATTCCCAAATATCAGCAATCCATTTATGCTGGCCATAAGAGTTGATAAGCTTAGAATTTACTTTAGATAAATCTTCTTGCAACTCATTATAGTATGGCAAAACAGAATAACGACCAATGACCGTAGTATCTTTTGGGATATCCATTCTGCTTGTTTTAGTTTCAAAATATCTAGAACAAGCTTCGAACTCCCCTTCCTCAGAAAGGGAGCGTCGAAATAAGACAACAGGTTTCTTGCTCAAAATAACCTCTAATTATTGTGCCATTCGCCTTTTTCAATTTTATCGGCAATCTCAAGGGCTTGCTCTGAATTGTAATTCTTTCGAATCCAAGATGCGATCAATTCGCTGACCGTTGGCACTCGCACAATCCTTGAAATTATTTCCGCCATTTGCCCCTCTCTAAAGCGGTAGCGGCTTCCTTTAAACTCATCTCTCGTTCGTAAATAGATTCATATCCATAAACAGAACTCTTCGGGCCGGTCTTTAACCAAGATGCAACTTCTGTAATTAATTTTTCTTCGCAATCATGAAGCTTTGATGAAACTGCTGAATACTGAGCCTGCCATTCCGCATGAGCTTTCTTTACCGTTTCATTTTGACGCTTAATCATATCTTCTAACTGCAGGCTTCGATTCGCTTGAGCCTGATATTGAGCTTCTGTATTTTTTACAGATTCTTCTAGAACCGAAATTCTTAGATACGCTTGTGATAGTTGAGACTCAAGTAGCTTTAAATCTTCCGCCGCATTTGCGTTTTCCTGAACCTGCTCCGAAAGCGCCTTTAACTTTTGTTCTAAAACGAAGCTTAGCAGACGGGATAATTCTGTAATCTGCTCTGTAAACTTCAAATCTCCAATTGAAGATAAAAGCCTACCATTTCCAATATCAATTGGGGTGAGCAGTTTAATACCCTTAGTGTAAGCCATGTTGATGGCTGTTTGAGACCTAAACATTGTAGATTGCAAATCTAGACATTCCTTGCTTAATTCAGCAAGCTGTTCCTTTAAGCGATCCTGCTCAAGAAAAGATGTGATTTTATTTTTAACTCGGTTAAGCATTACTTCTCCTCATTCTCATTTGAATAAAAAATTTTGTAATTTCCTGGTGTTTTATTTTCACACACGCACAAAAGATATTTATTTTGTACCATTTTCATATAAAAAGGATTAACACCGCATTTGTGCTGGCAAGATATTTGTTGTTCAATCTTCTGATGCCGAACAAGAAACAGCATAGCAAAAACAAAAGCAATGATAAGAAAAATATCTATAGCCAGAGTCTTCATTAACATCCTTTAGCTTACTGCTGCTATATATCCAACTAAAAATAAAATAACAACAAACATCCCGATTAAAAATGACATATGTAAATATTGACGGGCTCTAAGCGCAGAAATTTCCGCTTCCATATAGAGCATCTGATTGGATATTTCTCTAAAAATCTGCATCTGCAAAGTTCTTCGTTTAAACTCTGCTTGAACTTTTTCATCCAAAATATCTTCAGACGGATTTTTTGAAGCTTCATCTTGCTCTTGATTTAGAATCTTTTCCATAGATTCCAAATTCTGCTGATGCTCTCTTTTCTTATTAAAAGCATCGGCAAATGATAAAACTTTTGTTTCTAATTCTTCCCTATCCATCTCTTGATTCCAGAAGAGAAGCTACCTCAAGACTCGCATAGCAATAAGCGTCATACTTTGCTAATTCTGTCTTTTCCAAAGAAGAATCCGAAAGCTTTTGATTTAACTTCTCAGAAAAATCAGAAAGCTTTTCCTTCGAATCTATTGATGATAGATTTTGAATTAAATCCATATGCGTTTTGCAGAATAGCTTTCGATAGTCCGAAACATCTCGACCTTCATCAAAAGAAGCTTCACAATCGGAAATAACTTTTTCCCATTTTGATTTAAGCTCAGAAACCGCAATCAAAACATCATTAGAACGAATCTTGAAACAAGAGTTCGAATAAAGCTCTTTGGAGAACATATGGATTTAATCCTGCTGTTAATTTATTCTTCGCTTGGAGTTTCGTTAGTTGGCACTTCTAAATTTGCCATCTGTAGATCTCGCAGCTTTTGAAGTTGCGATGCAATAAATCTCAAGCCATTAATCCTTTCCAAATGAACAGGAAAGGTTTCCTTTTGATCAACAACAATCTTTTCAATATTCCTTAGAGTTTCTAGCGAATATTGATAATGTTCTTCAGCTTCTTCTTTGGTCATCACTTCTCCGGCTAAATTCATCTTACCAAAATTTTTCTGCTGATGTTAGCGCTGAAATGATTCTTTTCTTGCCAATCGGATTCGCAGAGTGAACCGACCAAGCCATAGGCGGAATTTGTCCAGAATGAGATAAAGCTTCAATCTGACAAGCTATATCATAGCCTGTCTTTTCGCTTGATTCTCCCAAATCATGATCTAGAGAAATTTGAGATACATTTCCTGTTCGGATATAGATCATTGCTTCAGAATAATCTTTAGCCCAAATCCAACCTTCAGGAGCGGGTCGAACATCATCCACCCAAAGTTTCAACATTATTTCTCCAAATTGGAAAGCTCTTGACGAATTGAACTTAATGAATTCGCCAAGAACCTAAAATAAACCAACGGAATAATCAACAGAAAAACAATAATCAATCTTTATTCCAACAATCTTTGCAGTTACGTCCAATGTGAACAACAATCCAAGAAGATTTATCTGTTCCTTCTGGGAACTTTAAATATTCTTCAGCAAATGCATGACCGCATTCTGCACAGTTTCCGTGACTATTCAAAGCAACATTTTGACCATCAGCAAGAATTTTGTACAAGGGTTTCTTTGTTGCCGTGCAGGTTGTTACCTTGCCATTTGCTGACAAGGTATCTGCCATAAATTTTGTCTTATAGACTAAGTCTTTTTCGGCTGGTTCGGAAGCTTTAATGTCTAGGTGCATTCCCCACCTTCCTATCGTCAGCACGTTATGTGCTATAATAAATTAGATTATTAGTAATAATAATTTATTCAAGCTTAAAGCTCACCAATTATTTGACGAATACGTATTTTGAGGCGGAACGTCACGTTGCGTTTCATGACGGCGAATAGCTTGACGATTGTTATACATGAATCGATCAAATCGCTTAGGATCCGCAACTTGAACTAGAACTTCATCTGAGTAGACGCCATATTTTGAATGAAGATTTTCGAAGTCTAGGCTTCGATAAATAATGCTGAATCCGTACTGAAACTCAGTATTAGCGTTATAGGCTCCAACTTCATCCATAATTCCCTTGGGGAGAACGACGTACTTAACTTCTTCAGACAATTTTCATCTCCAACTAATTATATAGTTTAGTCTTTCATTTGACACATGTTGCCTTCCCAATCGGAATACTCAACATCACGAATTCCATACTGCTTGATAAACTTTTGACAAACCGGGCAGGGTTTCGCCATTGTCAACTCACCCTTTGCGCTAAACCTCAAAACCTGAAGCTTATCTCCCGGCTTAGAAAACCTCAGAACATTTTGCTCTGCGTGCATATGGTAAGAACATTCACCAGATTTATAACTCCTTTTAAAAAAGGGATGAGTCTTTGAAGTGTTCGAGCCCATCTGTACAATGGTTTTTCCACGATATAGGATCGCTACAACATGAAACGGCATCTCATTATTTAAAGCTAGTTGCCTAGCCTTGTAATACACCTTCGGTCATTTCATCTCCTCAAACCCCTTTCGGAGTTTTATCTTGCGGCTTGTTCTTACCGCTCACACATTCATTCTAATCATACCCATCGGTTGTGTCAAGCAGCCTAATCAACCAACAAATAAGAAAAAGATATAGCCGGGATGATGTTAATATTGAAAACCAAAAGCTGCTTTATTTCATCAACCAATTCTGAACTTTCAAACCCATCAAAGAAAGAAAAAATAAAAGAGCAATCGGAAACAAACACTCTAGCTATCGCAAAATAAACATTGTAATGTTTGCCATCTTTTCCGAGTAGCCTAAACGTATTTCCCGCAAATTTTGCTTTATTGCGAATAAGATTTAATTCTTTCATAAATTTCTTAATTTGCAAAACATATTCAAGATAGCTAACACCATTAATGGTTTGAGAATTCAATTGCTGAACGATATCTTGAACCATTCTGAGCAACCAACCCCGCCCCTCAAAGACATAATAATCATTTTGAGACAGGGTCGGCATTGAAAATTCCCAATACCTACATTGAGTGTCCACTTCGATAACAGGTACCGCTTCAAAGTAAATTTTGACATTATTTTTTGACATTTGAACTGCGACAATTTTATTTTCAAAATCCGGAAGATATTGATTTAGCCATTTTTCAATATTCTCTCGGATTACTTCTCGCTTCATCTTCTATAGTTTTTCCAGAAGAAATGCCGACGCTTTTTCCTTCATCTTGGCTTCGACCATGATATCGACAACATTTCCATAAACATTTGGAACATTAATAATATAATCAGAATGAGCCTGAGGCTTAACGCCTTCCTCATCACGGCTACGAGATTCGGAATAATGAATTACCGGTCGCACACTACCCCATGTGGATGCTGCAATAGCCAAAGCTTCTTGTTGCTCGATTCCGCCTGTACAGAATCCATGATGATGAATGTCGTGGACAATTGGTGTTCCAATATTTTTGTAAACCATATTGTAAATATCAAGCGTAGAAAACATAGAAGCCTTGTCGTCATTTTCTACCGTCAGTCGTGCCTTGCAGCCATCAGATAGGGATTCAAAATTCTGACAGAACGTAGCCGCAGCTTTCTCCTTATCTCCATAGGTGGCGCCAACATGGATATTGATTTTGTTAAATGGACTTGGGATAAAACCCATAAGATCAAAAAGTTTAGAATGAGCCTCAAGATCTTTAACCGTATTTCGAACAACACTCTCATCCGGAGAGCAGAGCTTATTGAAGGGTCCGGGGTGAGTAGTTAGACGCTGACCTGTCCTCAGCGCAATTTTGCCGCAGGTTTGGAGGACTTCGGAAATCTTTGAAAAATCGGGAAGCTCTTCGAATTGATATTCCGAGTTCCACGGAAAGATATCGGACGACAGACGAAAGAACTTATATCCATTCTTTGAGTTCCAAAGAAGAATTTCAATTAGGTCTGTAACATTTTGCAGCGCAAGTTCTGAGGCATAACGTACACCTCGTTCTTGGAATGTACGCTTAATCATTCCCCGGTTTGTTGTAATTCCCTTATCGGAGAGTTGAGTGTTAATACAAGCGTAGCCGACATTACATTCCGAATTCATTGCCAACTCCATGTTGAATGGCACACACTATTTACTTCGTTCTTCGACTCTGTGCAACAAAAAAGAAACGCCCAAGGCGTTAACCTTGAGCGCTGCTTTAAAACTTAAAAAGTTTTCAGTGACCGGATGAGGTTGAATCAGTCGTGGTCGTGGTTGCCGTACCGGCAGTACCGCCACCGACAACGGTTACTTGAACCGTACCGGCGCCAAGGGTGCCTTCGGTGAGACCGGTTGGAGCCGCAGCAGCTTCCGGAGCAGCTTCGGCAGCGGGAGCGGCAGGAGCCGGAGCCGCATCAGTTTCGGCTGGAGCCGCTGGAACCTCTGGAGCAGGTTCGGCTGAGTGACAAGCGGCGAGGGTGAGAAGTGCAGCGGCAGCAATTACAGTACGCATTTTGGAATCTCCTTTTGTTTTTTGTTATAGCGCATTTTCTTGCGCCCCATCTATTTAACCAACTTCATCTTCATCGGCAACAACTAATTTTCAACTTTCAACAAATCGATTAAAATATATAAAATCAACTGGATTTTTTGCTAGAACAAGCCTCACAAATCGTGGTCCACCAACCAGAAGTATCTAGCTTACCCGGAGCCCCACAACCTTCGCAAGTTTCCATAGATTTACCTTCGGCCTCGGAGATTAATTTATAGATATAATTATCTCCACCGTTTATGTAAAATCGGAGGCCTCCCATCTTTTCCTTAACTTGAACCGCCACAACTTGGAAATTATGATAACCTTCTGCCTTCTTCTGATCGCAATATTTCTGGATTCCATCACAAAGCGTATCAAGAATATTTAACCAACCATCGCCATGACAAAATCCGTAGCACATCAACGTCTGACGATCATCGGCAAGCGTTCTATCTTTAAAAATTAAAGGATATTTTTCACAAAGATATTTATCATTCTTCTCGTTCATTTTTATTCTCCTCATAGCTTTTTAGGAAGTTTTCAATCGCTTGGTTTAAAACCTCTTGAAACCCAGCGGAATCCCCGACCTCCAATCCAAATGCGGAATAGAATTCGGAAATCTTATCGTCATCAATCTCAAAAATGAAGCCGCTAGGGGTTTCGGTAATCGAAATTAATCCTGGAATTTTTTCACTCATCATTTTTACCTGCTGGAAGGATAACGCTTAGGAGGTAAATGAAGCCATACCCACAAAGAAGCGGGATCCACAAATCTGGAGATCGATAAAATGCAATAATAATATCTGCAACAATAAAGAGAAGAAGTATTGTTGCTTCTGTATTTCTTTTTTGATTAATCAGAACTGAAGCAATCGCTGCCGACAGTGAAATCATAAAGTAAAACAAAAAGGCAACAGTCCAAGATAACCAAAATGGGCTTGACATTTATTCTTCTCCAGATGGTTTGTCTTTTTTAATTTTATCAAAAATGCTAAAAAACTCTTCAACATCTGACTTAGAATAATCTCTCGTTAAATCTTTTGCCCAAGAAGAATTATTCCAAGCATTTACAATATCTCTCCAAGTAGCGATATCGATACCTACCACCAAACTAGGTTCGTTATGATAACTTGTAAGTTGAGCATTAAAAGAATTAGAGTCAAGCTGAATCCAAACCTTCTCTGAATCAAAAATCTCTTCAAAGAGATGATATTTTTTACCATATCCAATTGTACATTTAGTGCTCATTGTTCAATCCTTTTGGTTTTCTAAATCTTCTATTTTCTGAAGCCTATCACACCAAGCGTTTTTCTTCAACATGTGTTTGTAATAATCTAATGGCAGTTTATTTCTTTTTAAAGAACACCACTTTACTAAACCATCAAAATTATACTTTTGACAGAGGTGATAAAACTCCCAAAATGGATCGTCGCCTTCGTCCGAAAAACTAATAGCAGGCATAGGTTCAAAATCAGGACCGTGACGAAAAACCCCTGAACATTGAATGTATAACCCAACAACTCCTTCGTTACTTACATGGTTGGGTATGACAAACTCCGAAGCAATCAAAAAAGATAAAGCCTCTGTATCTCTATATTTATCGCTAGGCCTATCTAATGGAGGCCAATTTGTAGAGCTTAAAAGACAAGTTACCTCCTCATTTGCTGCTTCATCAGATGAGGCAATAATCTTCTGAAGCGTTTGATTTAAGAAATCAACTTGCATTGGGGATAATACAATATTTTCATTTCTAGACTTTTGATGGATAACAATCCAAGGCTCTGTTTTGCCCCAAAGCCTATCTAGTTCTGATATAAAAATATCTTCTGATTTAAATTGCATATTTTCTCATTCTATTTTGGTATTTGCTTACCAGAGACGAACTCACTTGGGAAGTCTAACTTACCAGAAGCATCTCTGCAAAGACAGACTTCCAACTGTCTACCACTTTTGAATATTATGCTTCTTAAAACATAAGGATGAGGTCTGCATCGAGAAGCGCAATCTTGTGAAACATAAGGCTCGCTTTCACAAGAAATAAATGCAAAGAGAATAAGAAAAATTTGAAACAGTTTCATAAGAAACTCTTTCCAAAAATCTTAAAGCCTTTGCCTGAAATAATCACAAAAAGAAAAAGCGGCCCAAGGCCGAATTCATAAATTGGTCCGTCGTACCAACTTTTTTGGTAACCAAAAAATCTAAAATTTTTTCTTGGAAAAAGATGAAACGAAAAGTCAGTTTCAGCAAATTCTTTTAAATAAAGATGAAAGCAGAAAAGTCCCGCAACCTTATCCTTTGGAAGATAAAGTTTACAAAAACTCTTCTGCTCTTCTGGGTAAATTCTCATTTACTCATTTTACTGCGCCAATCAGATCGAACGACGCAGCCTTGCTATTTCCTGCTCTGTTTGCTCAAGTTTCAAAATTAACTTTTCGCATTTATCCATCAAATCTTGCTCCAATGATGTTTTGATGCACTTGCTATTCTTAAGATTTTTAATCAGAATGGCAAGATCGTTAATTTCTTCTTTTGTCATGCTTCGGCCATTTCAACATTAGACGATTGAGTTAGCAAAACAATTTGCTCATTAACAAAATCAATAACAAGATTGCCGCCGTCTTTTAGATCGCCAAACAGAATCATATCCGCCAACGGTCGCTTTACATGACTCTGAATAACTCGACCCATTTCTCGGGCTCCAAACTCTGGCTTAAATCCTTCCTTGGCAAAGAACTTTCGAGCTTCATCGGTCATGGTTACCGTGATGTTTTTATCTAGCAATTGAGCTTCTAATTCCAACATAGACTTATCGACAACCCGCAAGATAGAAGCCTCATCTAGAGAATTAAATGAAATGATTGCATCAAGACGGTTGCGGAATTCTGGAGAGAAAGTTCGATTCAAAGCATCTCCCGATTTTGATGGCGTTGCAATTTGAGAAAAGCCAACATTACGAGATTGCATTTCTCGAACACCAGCGTTGGATGACATAATCACAATAACATTCCTAAAATCTGTTTTGCGACCATTGTTATCTGTAAGGGTTGCGTGATCCATTACCTGAAGCAATAGATTAAACAAATCAGAATGCGCCTTCTCGATTTCATCCAGCAACAATACGCAGTGTGGATTTTTATGAACAGAATCTGTTAGCAAACCGCCCTGCTCAAAGCCGACGTATCCCGGAGGAGCGCCAATCAAACGAGCCGCAGCGTGCTTTTCCATATATTCTGACATATCAAATCGAACAAACTCAATGCCAAGCTGATAGGCAAGCTGCTTCGCCAACTCCGTCTTTCCGACACCCGTTGGTCCTGCAAATAGGAAACTTCCAATAGGCTTTGTAGCTGAACCGATACCCGCCCTTGACATTTTAATTGCCGTAACCACCGACTCTACAGCCTTATCTTGACCAAAGATTACAGACTTAAGATCTTTTTCTAGATTCTTTAGCTTATCCTTATCTTCAGAAGATACTGACTTGGCAGGGATTCGTGCAATCTTGGCTACAGCTTCTTCGACGTGAGAAAGTTCTACAACTTTAATTCCCTTCAATCGAGATACTGAACCAACTTCATCCATTACATCGACTGCCTTATCTGGAAGGAATCGACCTGTAATATGCTTCGCTGCAAGCTTAGCACAAGCTTCCACAGCCTCATTGGTATAAGAAACCATGTGGTGATCTTCGTAACCTTTCTTAAGGCCAAAAAGAATTTGAATAGTTTCACCCAACGAAGGTTCAACAACATCAATGGTTTGAAAACGACGAGCAAGCGCTTTGTCCTTTCCAAAAGATTGACGAAACTCCTCATGCGTTGTTGAGCCAATGCAGCGAAGATTTCCAGAAGATAGCGCTGGCTTTAGGATATTTCCGGCGTCCATCGTTGAACCCGAAGTTGAACCAGCACCTACCAAGGTGTGAATTTCATCAATAAAAAGAATAGAATTGCTATCCTCTTCCAGACGCTTCATTACAGCCTTTAGACGCTCTTCAAAATCACCACGATACTTTGTACCCGCAAGTAGCGCCGTCATATCCAGAGCATAAACAACGCAATTCTTAATGGCATCCGGAACCTCTCCGGAGACAATTTTTAGAGCAAGACCTTCAACGATTGCAGTTTTACCTACACCGGGATCTCCAATAAAAATTGGATTATTCTTCTTGCGGCGACCAAGAATCTGAACGGTTCGCTCAAGTTCCACTTCTCGACCAATAAGAAGATCAATCTTTCCAGCCTTAGCTTTTTCGTTAAGATTTGCAGCATAAGTAGCTAGAGGGTCATCTGAAACGGAAGCATCATCCCCTCCAGACATAGCAGCTTCTTTCTTCTTACCCTTCTTGATTGCTGCCTTTTTCTTCTTACCTTGAGATAGATAAGAGGTTACAGCAAGGCGGTCAACACCTTGGTTTTCCAAAATAAATACAGCATGACAATCTTGTTCACTTAGCAGCGAAACCAGCAAATCATCACAGCCAACTTCTCGGCTTAGACTCTTTGCATGAAGAACTGCTCGCTGAATAATTCGTTGAAAAGCGACGGTTTGTTCGGGCTCATAACGCCGGGGGTCAACGTCAAGCGTTTCATTAACATTTAGATTAACTTCAACGAGTTCTTCGATTTCTTCAATTGAGCCGCCGCATGCTTTAAAAATCTCCTCTACAGTAGGAGAAGAAAGCAGGCCATAAAGAATATGTTCTGCTGCAGCAAACTCATGGCACATAATCCTAGCTTTTTCAAGCGCTGTACTAAGGGCGATTCGTGCTTCTTCAGTAAACATTTTATTAATCCTTTTTTAATCTTTCCAGCGGATTACTTCAATCTCTGTAGTGCCTTTATAACCGGGTGTCCAATAAAAGAAAGCATATTCTTGAGCGTCAGTAGTTCCGTGAGCAAAAGATGGGCGCTCAGCTAGAACCCAAACCTTCTTTGCTGGATGCTTTTGCCAAAATTCAAAACGTGAAATTGATGCAAAGAATCCAATTCGCAACAAAAATCCAACACCCCCTGTTGATTTGGTCAGACTTAGCGCTCGCTGAACGTGATCCAGCGCATCATTAAATGGAGGGTTTCCAATTACGAAATCAAACTTATTTTGGTAATCATGATGAAGGAAATTACATACAATCTTTTCATCACAGATTTCAAACCCCGCTGAGGTTTCTTGAATATCAGAACCTGTAAGGTGCGCTCCGGTATCCTTAATGGCGGAAGCAAAAGCACCGCCGCCAACATGGGGCTCAAGAACTTTATGGCGAGAATCAATAGGCAGAAGAGAAACTAAACGCTTAGCGAGTTTTTCTGGAGTGAAATATGCATCATGCTTAATTCGTTCTTTCTTCTCTTTTTGCTCAACCACTTTGACCTCAATAATTTAGAGTTGCAGTCCCAGCTAACCCTACCTGAGTTATAGACTGGAGTGTGCTTCCATTATCTGGTCTTACCGTTTCTGTCAAGCGATAGCGATACATATAAACGCCAACTAATGAGCCCGGATAAAAACTTCCAAGAACAGATGGGTCAATAAAAATGCTTCCATCATCATTATCTACGCACAAAGCGCCGCCAAGATAAGTTGAGCCATCTTCACTATAGACATCTAAAATTACGAAAAAGTATCCCGAACCTGACGGTGTCCAAGAAATCGTTGTTCCTGATTTTGAAACAACAGGAGCGAAAGCTGATGAGAATGGATTCATCAACTGGGTTGGATTCGTAATATTTAATCTTTCTGGTGTGACAAATACATTGTTAATTTGAAATGCGTCGGTCGTGGAATTTGGATAAACATTTAGATTATAGCTTGCACCGTACTGAAAGTCCAAATTTGTTGTGCTTGAGAAATTATATTGAGTGGTTCCGTTTGTATAATTTCTAGAAAATGGAAGATATCGGCTTCCAACATTAATCTCTACCTTTTGACCTAAATCTAAAAATTGGGTTGCCGGATCATTTTGCGTTAAATAATTGGTGCAAGTTCCGGGAGAAGGAATCCAATCATTCCAAGTTTGGTGAACAGGCTCATGAAAAGCTAGAACGCCAGAAACAGAGAATGGCCCCGTGGAATCTGTAAAACACTCATAGCAACCATATTGAATGGAAGAGAATCGAATAACCCCACCAATTAACCCCGTGTAATCCGGCTGAGTTACACCGGAATCATCTGTATCCTCAACGACAACATCAGAATCTTCTTGGTCTGTGTCTTGACGAGTAACTTGATATTCGTTTCCAATTCCTACGGATAGTCCTGTGCAAGAAACTAAGAAAGCAGTTAACAATACTTTAACATTTAACATGATTAATCCCTTTAAATTTTTGAAAAGTCGCAAAGAAAGTTTGTTAACTCCCATGCTATGACAGCATTTTCACCTTTTGCCAACTTTTCTAAGGTCGCCTTAGCTATTGATTCAGCAATAACATCCATTGCAATAGGTGAAGAGGCTTTTGGAAGATGAGTTGATGTTGTTTTGATTTGTCCGGTTAAAGAATTAAATGAATAAAAAATTATATTCTCACCGACCGGATCGATAGCCGCAACCATTACAGGTCTTGTTGTTCCGGCCAACTCTATTGCCGAGGCCAAGTCCCTCAACATTAGGGCAATAAGTTGAGGCGAATTATTCTTTAATCCAAAAATTGGAGATCCGACAAAATCAAACATATCTTCTCCTAATTTATAGAAGATAATAACCTTGTTTATTTTATCGTCAAGTCTTTTGGATTATTATTTTCCGGCAATCCAATCTTGAATAGCTAAAAGAATAAGCCAATCTTCTCCATATTGACTTAGCAACTTCTGATTATTTTGAATATATCTTTCAACATATTCTTGAGGTGCAATAACAAAAACCTTGTCGCCCGAATCTGAAACCCCTGGACGAATCGAAGTTCTGCCTACCCCTGAACCTTCCTGACTGGTTAGCAAAAAGTAATTGCGAGCGATAGAGTTTTTTAATTTTTCCTGTTTCACTCGCAAATCCTTTATTATAGTTTAAATTTTTTTTCTCTTAAGCGAGCAAGTTTCTTTGTAACTTCAGTTTTATTACGATTTACTTCGCCGGTTAAAAGCCATAGAACTTTTCTGTCCGCTAATGTGATAAACATATTTACACGAGAAACCGGGAAATCGGGTTCGTATTTTGAAACATGTTTTGCGATATCTTCGGGCGTCATACCTCTTGCGTATAGGCAGTAAATAAGATCGCCCATCTCATCTAAAAAGTATTGCTCTGGATGCATTTCAGATAAGTGCTCCCCAGAGCCAATTAACTGGTGCGGAATTTTAACTCGAATTCTTTGAAACGCCATTTTTCATATCCTCAATATTATTCAGAAAATTCATTGACAAAGAATAATAAATCTATCGCAATGTCTCTTGGGCATTTTGATATAAACTCAAATAAATCTATATTTTTTGTATTGTATAGCTGAACATCATTTATAACAGGTGCTGGATTAAAATCCTCTCCCAATTTTACTTTATGATCTTTCTCAAAAAAATCAATCCATAAGTTTGAATTATTTAATCTAAATCGAATATATGTCACCCTAACTATAGAAGTAAACTTTCCGCTGTGTGTCAAATAATCGTACAAGCACCAAAATGAATTTGGTACTTGATCTTTATTTTCTCCATTTTTAATGGAGTTTGCCACATCTTCCTCCCAAAAGAATGGCAGCAGGAATCAGCGCTTTTTAATTTGCTTAAGCGTTTCAAGTTCGTCCAATAGAAAAAGCTTATGCATTCTCCTGATGATAGGAATATTAATAGATGAAAACAAGTATTAATGCGAATATATTTAAAATTGCACAGTATAAATCTTATAGATAGCTAACAATCCAGTAATCTGTCCCAGATCTCCCAGAAAAACTTAGATTCGCAGTTCCAATAATTACAACACTCTTATATTCAGCCAAAGTATAATTGTTACTTCCAGTTGTGCTTGTTCCTGAATATATATCATTATCACGACTACCAAGTGAACCAGCATTAATTGTTAGAGCAGTGCTTGTATGATTTTTTATAATAAAAACTCTAGAAGATCCGGAATAAGGTAAAGTTATAGTCGCATTATTTGCTGAGCAAACAATAAAATAATCACTGTCCGCAACTGAATAAGGAGAACTGGTCAATCGTTTTGTTTTACACTTTTGACTTCCATAAAAAGCAGCGGCACCACCGATTGTAACTCCGGAGGTTGTTTCAATTGAATTTGCATTAATAGCGCCACCAACAGTTACATTTCCAGCAAATGTTGATGGCTGAGAAGCATCTGTAGCTTCAACTTTAGATGCAGAAAGAGTTTCCTGAACTGTAACATTATCTTTAACGGTAAGAGTTTTTGTCTCACCCTTAATTTCTATCACTCGATCTTCAGAGTAACGATCTTTCTGCATCTTATCTCCATAGCTAAAACTTAACTATTAGCTAATAGAAATTCTACGAATCTTTGGCAAAACTTCTTCTGGCTTTTTCTTTTCAATCTTTAAAAGAAGCAAGCCATTTTTCATTTCAGCATCAATTTTTTCGCAGTCCAAATTTTCATCAAGCTTAAATGATCTTGAAAAACTAGATCGCTTAATCTCTCGGTGAACATAATTCTTTGCGTCATGAGATTGGTTAGATTTGCCGCTAATAGTAAGAATACCCTCAGATAGATCAATAGAGATATCCTCTTTTTCGAGGCCCGGAACTGCCGCCTCAATAATCACAGCAGCGTCGTTATTGATGATATTTACTTTTGGATAACTGCCTTTCTCAAAAAAATCTTGACCAAAACCAACTGAAAAGCCGGGAAAAGTTTGAGCCATAACTTCATCGAAAAACATATCAAATGGTGTTGCGAATTCTTGCGCCAAACGATTTCTTGTACGTGAGTTTAGTGTTGACGCAATTCCAGCTGTGCTATCTTTTTTCATTTTATTCTCCTTTTTCGCCCTTAAAGGTGCGATTAGTTTTTTTGTTTTCCCATTCAATTAGATACGGGGGTTCTTGAGTCAAAATGATCTCAAGAAGAAAGCTTACGCCTTCAAAACATGCTACTCTATTAGCAGATGAAAATAATAAATATTCTTTTCAATATCAAAAGAAAATGCAAGCAAACAATCCGGAACCTGCTAATATCTCAGATTGTTATTCTGCTATTTTTTTGATATTAAATTGCGACTAAACGCAACCGGGGAGGCTTCATGCTTAATTTATTTAAGCCCTTCCTCAGTTTCATTCTTCTTGCGCTGTTTGCTTGTCATCCGGAAAGTGGATTTGGGGGTTCAGGGAACAACAAACAAGTTATCAAAACTATTATAAAGGAGAGCGTAGTTATTCAAGTAGATTTAGACGGCTGGAAACCAATTGGAAGCGGAACTTTAATTAAAGATTCAAGAATAGGTTGGGGCATAGTTACAGCGGAACATGTTGCTAACGCTATGCCAGAAAATAAAAAAAGAGCTTGCTTTATTGAGGCGCCAGAAGAGTGCGCCGAACTTGATGATTTTTATTTAGATAATGACGATTCAATGAAATCAGATTGGGCGATCTATCCAATAGAGGCTGCGCCAAAAGGTATGAGACCAGCAAACATATCCCATGAAAATGTTGAAGTTGGAGATGATATTTTCCAAGTAGGCTGCCCAGAAGGCAGAGTTGCTTTCGTCAATCCGGGCATGATATCTTGGGTTTATAATGATCTATATATTGCCAACGGCTTTGCTCTTCCGGGTTCTAGCGGAGGAGGAGTTTTCAACCAAAAGGGATATTTAATCGGAATAACTATTGCGACACCAATATTTAATAATATTCAAGGTGAGCCCGAAACTCAACCCACTATGCCGATCATTACGCCGATTAAAAATATCAAAATTCTTTAATTGTCACCAAACTGGTCCCATGGCGCTTGGCCAGTATAGTTTCCAAAACTAAATGGCCAACGTATAGTGCGAGGTTGCTTATTTGGATTAGCGCCTCGCTTATACTTAATGTGATCGCCGGGACAAAGTGTCGTCGGACCTTCAACTAAAATTCCATTTAAAAACCAAGCACCATCATCATCTTCTCCGGGAATATCAAGTTCGACTTCTTTTTCAACTTCAATTTGAGTATGAGGATGAGCTTTTGCGTAAATAAGAATTTCGTGACGATTCACTTCAGCCTCCGATGGGTTCGGTTTCCTTTCCGAGTTTAACAAAGAAATATGTCATAAGCGTTCTGACCTTAGGCGGAATAGAATATGACAAGATAAATTCATCAATTGTATAAAACTTGTTACTGGAAGCATCAGCAAAACAAAGATCGTCTACCGTTTCTCCATTCTTAAACACAAACCAAGGAGAGCCTTCGATCTGATAAGCATAGCGAAGTCCAACTTTCTTAATGAAAAAATGGCTAGCAGTTACTGGCTTAAAGCGGTCATCTTCTTCGAATACAGGAATCTTATAAATGTCTAACTTGCTCATTTTAAATCCTTTTTATTGATAAAGCTTTTTGCAAATGTGTCTAGTGACATCACTCTCATGGTTTTACCTATTTGATAGACTATGCCCGGAATAGTTTCATCATTTTTACCAATAACTTCGGCAGATAAAATTATTAAAGCTTCTTCAAAATCAGGTGAAATCCAGACTTCACCAGGAACAGGGTATCGAATCTCATGTTCGATAGTTAGACTTGAAATTAAGTCTTGCACTTCTTTTTCATTCATTCTTTTAACTTCTTTTTCCAAGTTCCCTCTCTAATTGAACTGATTTCAATCAGAATTGGAAAATTCATTGATTTTTTGTTTTGTAAAGAAAAAACAAACTCATTGCAATGGTGAAAAACGTTAAACTATAAAACCAATAGGGGTGCTCGATTAACCAAAAAACAAAATTAGATAGTGGGAAAAATAAAAATATATCTAAGAACCAAACCAAAAAATCAATTGGCTTCATCTCTCTCTCCCTCTATTCTGTTTTAGTTTTGAACTCCTATGATCATGTTAGTTTTTTAGCATTTTGATGATGCAATTTGTTATTTTATTTTTAACATTCATGATAGTTTTCATTATCAAAAATGTAATAATGCAAATAGAAAATATCAATAATTCAAAAAAGAATTCGATACAATTAAATATCTTTTCTTTTTTTAGCGGCATGTTAAAGCAAAAAAGTCTCTATTTTTGAGGATACATTTTCAAGCTTTTCTTTTGCTTCAGATTGAGCCATCATTTCTGCGACTTCTTTAATCTGAGTGGAGATAGAATGAAGCTCAAACTGAAGCTGCTTTAGATAAACCATACCATCGAGAAGTTCTTCGTAAACATCCTTAATAGCGCTGCGACCATTAAACGGTTGCAACCTTGTTCCGTAATTTTTCAAACCAAGTTCATCTCGACCTTTCATGTCAGAGATGATCAAATCCCAAAGTGCAGGATGGCCATTTGGTACCGGATCCGGCTGTTTATTGTCGCTCATTTCTTCTCCTTTGATTCAGCTTTTGGTTTCTTCTGTTTGTTCGTATCAGCTTCAAGATAATAAATGAGATTATCTAAAGCAATCTCAGGTGTTGCCGCTCTAGTTGGTCGATATTGATCAAGATAAGGTACTTCTAAAATCTTCCCTGTTTCCTGTTCTTTTACGCTGATAAACAAGTTTGCGGAGAAATAACCACTCCATTCAAAATTTAAACGAATTCCAATTTTTGAATCAGGTGGCAGCGTGTCGGAAAAAACAAGAAACCATAAATGCATAGCATATTTTGCTCGTTCTTCCAGTTTACTCGATGGAACGTCGGTACTCATTTTTCCGCCTCAAGTTATGAGGAAATAATAACAGTTGACACTCATTAAGACAAGAGCGTTCTGATGATGTAACGTTAACATCAGTGGAGAAAAAAGGCAAAGCCAACGCTCGACTATTTTTACCGTTTGATATAGCGGAGAAGAAATGTTTTTTCTTTCATCTTTCTCGGACAGCAATTCTGAAAATTATGAATTTGCTTTTTTCGCTATTATAGGAGCGTTGGCTTTGCTGGGCATTTTTTCTGTTTTTAATGACCTTTTCGCAAAGAAAAAGAAAAGATTACCAAAGAAGTTTTTTTAACGCTTCTTCTTTTGTTATATTTTTGATTTGTTCCTTTTCTTTTTCTTGCTTCTTTTCCGGTTCGATAACGTGTTCTTCGGTACAGTCGTCTGCATCTAAGAAGAAAGGAACTTCTTTTTTATCATTAAAAACTTCACGCCACATCTTTCCCTCCAGAGAATCAAACTCTTTTGTCGATATTAATAGATTATAGGAAAAATAAAATGTTTTTAATTATTGCTCAATTTAAAGATTGGAAAAACCCTCAACAAACCTATTTTAAACAAATAAGAATTAAATCAGAAGAACATATAGAAAAAAGATTAGAGTCATTGAAAGCAATTGGTAAAAAGTTTTGCTCTGGATGTACTAGTTGCTCAGAACCTTGTGGTGATAGATTGCTATCCTATCAACTATTTTCATTGGTAAAAGAAGAAAACCTTAAGGAATAAAATGCTGACTTCAATTGGTGATGTAATGAGAAAAGCTTATGAACGAGGTTGGATTACAACTCGTGATGGCAATATTTCTCTAAAAAGAAAAACGGGAAATACTCTATATATAACACCATCTGGTTGGCGCAAAACGATTATAGAACCTGAGCATATTACAAAAGTAAAAATCGAAGAAGGTGGATTAAAGATACCTTCTTCCATGAACCCTTCGGGCGAATTACATATGCATTATTTAATTCAAAAGGATTCAAAGGTAACACGGTCTGTTGTTCATCTTCATCCTACTGCTACAATTGCGGCTATGTATCGTGGTTTTGATTTACAGAAAATCTGTTCTAACTTCCCGGAATTATATCGCTACACTCGTATTGGCCCATCGGTCCCGATTTTACCTGTAACTTCCGTTATTTTAGGTGAAGAGACAGCAAAGAATCTGGGGGTTGACAGCGATGGGAATTTGAAATATGATATTGTTGGACAAATGGGTCATGGAGTCACCGCTGTTGCAAATTCTCCTTGGGCAGCATTTGAGCATATTGAACGTCTTGAGCATATTTGCCAAATTGTTTTGCTATCTGGAGTTAACCCATGAGTGAAGAACATAATTCTCCAATATATGTAAGTCTTGATTTAGAGATGAACCAACCTTCCGGAAAGATTATTGAAATTGGTGTAACGGTTGGAAATGCATACAAGAGAGAAATTATAGAGAAAAAACACTTCTTTGTAAATCCAAATGAAAATTTAAGTGAATATATCATTCGCTTAACTACAATTAAGCAAGCAGATGTTGATGCGGCAAAACCTCTCCATGAAGCGTATTATGACCTTTGTGAATATTTAAAGCCATTTAAATTTAAACAATGTGTTGTTACTTGGGGTGGAGGCGACCATTATCTTCTCAAGAATCAACTACAAGAAACGGGTATGCCTTACGAGTGGATTCTCGGTCATTCTTATATTAACGTAAAAACAATCCACCAAAGTCTTATGATCTCTAGGAACGAAAAGACTCAAGGTGGTTTGGCAAAGAGTATTTTAAAATATGGTATGCATTTCAAAGGAACAAAGCATCGTGCTATTGATGACGCTTACAATACGATGAAGCTTTGGTTTAAAATGCTGGATATGTTAGAAACCATTCCAAAATGAGATTACTGCTTCCACCACATATCGTCAAATGGTAACTTCTCATACATCCAATCCGGCAAGTTTGGTAAACAATAATGAGTGAACCATTCTCCTTGCATTGAGGATTTATATCTCTCAAATTTCTTATGAAGAAATGCTTCCATGTGACCTTGGCTTTCAAAGCTAGCAAGAAGAACCAAGCGATAAGAACTTCCTGTTTGCAATTGTTTTAGCCGCTTATCTACATCATTAGAGCGGCCAATTTTAACAGCACCGGTAACAGCGCTTTGAATAATATAAAGATGCTCTCCAACTTTCTTCATGTTGGAGATTTTACTTTTTACAAAAGAAAAGCATGCTTAATTTTATAATCAAGCATGCTTAAAAAATAAAAATTATACTTCTGGAAGAGGCTCCATTCCTTCTACTGGAACACCGCCTTCAAACGCAGAAGATTGCCAAACTTTAATTTCTTTACCTATCTGTAATTTAGAAGGATTAAGACCTGGATTTAGCTTTAAATTATCTTCAACCGTAACTTCAGAAAAAGATCCTCTACGATCAATTGTAATTTGGCCAAGGGTTTCTCCGGGGTGAACGATGTGCGTTCCAATTTCTAGAATCTCACCATCCTTCTTCATACCCTTATGAAGGTCGCTAGCGATCTTACGAACAAGCGCATCGACTTCATCGGCAAGCTTGGTTTCGCCAAGTTGGTCAAGACGGTTTGCAATTTTTACGAGTTTTTCAAGCATTATAAATCTCCTATCTATATTCCTAACTATATTAGTTGAGGAATCAAAAATGAAAGAAAAAATAAATCATCTTATTCAATTTCTAAAACAAGCAGATCTTAAAAAAGAAGCTTTACTTCTTCAGGGAATTTTAGACGGTAACGGTCGCAATATCATACTACTCGATAAGACCGCTTCATTTTCAGATGGTTTAGCTTACCATTTAGAAAATGATATCCCCCTCACCGATCCTGTTTTTAGAGAATTTTCAGAGAGTCACTTCTATCTAATTAATGAAGCCAGAGAAATGGTTGAACAAGGCAAACTCATCGTAGACAAATCTAGCCATGAAATTTTAGATAGTGATTTTGGAAAGTTTGCCGAATATGAAGGTCAACTCGTTCCTCTCGATTGCCCAATTGCTTTAGAAAACGAAGATGAAATGCTTAAGATTGCGGCGGAATATAAAGGAAAAAATGTTTCCATCAATAAGCCAAGATACATAAGAAAGGGCGAACCTGGATATGGAAAGAAAAAATCTGTTGTTTATGTTAAAGATGGCGACAGAGTAAAGCGAATCACATTTGGCGATCCGAATCTAAAAACAAGAGCGGGTAACGCTAAGGCAAGAAAAAGTTTTAGAGCAAGACATAACTGCAAAGCAAAGAAAGATAAAACAACCGCCGGATATTGGGCTTGCAGATTTCCACCAAATTGGTAAAATTTTAGCCAAATGAATTTTCCATTCAAAGAAAGAAATGAAAATGGAGTTCTGGAAAGAACATTCGATCCAACAACTCCATCTCAAGAACTAATTTGGCATACAGACTTAGAAGATCGAATCGTTACCATCAAGAAATGTGGCGGATGGAAATTACAATTCGATAATGAACTTCCAAAAAACTTAAGGGACGAAGAACAAATCTTCATCCCTCAAGGAACGTGGCACCGAGTTATAAAAGGTTCGGAGCCACTTGTTGTTGAAATTAAAAAACTAGCGCAAACCAAATAGAGGAAGAAATCCTGCTAGCATTGAGGTTCGGAGAATTTGATAAGCCCGACCCTTTGGTTCATGCTGATATTCCAGCTTACCCGCAGAGCCCATCTGAACTTCTACAGAATCGCCAGCAAATAAAATAACGCTCTTGCTATCGTCAGGATCTGGCATCTTCACAACGTCTAGATGCGTTGGGTTTTCCCAAAAAGAAATAAATTCTTGAACAACCTGAGCGCCCCAAGCAACTTTCTGCTCATCAAATTCAAATGGAGCTTTCTTTGCGGCCTGCTTGATAGCATAAGGAACTCGTGATTTGTCGAGAACCTTTGGACCCTTAACCATAACACCTAGAAGTCGTTTTGACATTATATATCTCCTATCATTGCTTTTCTAAAAATTAGCATTCTTCTCTAACGGCGTAGTTAACTTCTACTGTTTGACCTTCTTGAGGTTCATAACCCGAAGAAAAAACAATAGAATTTGAGGATACATCATATATCCAACCTAAAGATATGTCCACTCCATCAATAGATACAGAAATGGAATCTTCAATTGGCTGATCTGATAAAACAAATGTTGAAGTCCCAGCGGCCTGTACGGCTAGAGATTCCATTCCGACGCCCCAACTAGAAGAGCAGATTGAAAGAAAATCACCAGACATATCATTTACTAATTCAAAATATCCCTCACCAAATGTGGCGGTAGAACATCCGTATGGGTAATCTCCAGCTATAGCGTGAGAAACAATTAAATTTGATGCTGCCTTTAAAGATTGAAAATGGGAAAGATAATCCATATGAGATTTTGGAGAAGAATCTTCCTCATCGGAAATAAAGATGATTGAAAAATAAGCTGCGCTTCTAAAGAAAGAGGAACCCGGAGAGGCTTGACCTCCGCTTTTTGTTGCAAGATAAGCCATTTCAATTCCCATTTCATATGAACTACCATTCGTTCCAGCTTGAACCTGATAAGCGAATTCTGAAATAGGATCTGGATTTAAATTTGTAATAATGGGGCCTCTGAAAACTGGAGAATCGGTCGTTATAACTGCAATATGGTAATCGACAGATAATGCAGTTAAGGCATTCATAAAGTAATCAAAGTTTGTCGCCATATTTGCTTGTTCTTCAGCCATTGAACCCGAGTTGTCGATTACGAATAAGATGTCAGAAACCGGCGTGCTATCTTTCTCAAAGATATCTTTTTTCCAATTTGTATAAACGCCCTCTCCAAATTGTTCCGAAAAAACAACCGGTCTTGCTGGATCATCAGATTCTATCTTTAAGAAAGAAGAGTCAATTAAGGTATCATCTGGAATATATTTAACTGGAAGCTCAATATATTCTAAAGGCTGAATGACCATAGGGAACAAAGAAGGGTCAATTAAAGCTGTATCGATAGACATATCTTCTGGATAAGAAACGAAAAAATCAATTGAATCAATAGATAATTGAACGTTTCCAACATTTGATATCTTTACGGTCATCTGGTCGGAACAGCCTACTGGAGTTTGATTAAAATCTGCAGACTCTGGTTCCACAAGAATGGATGGAGCGCCACCTTGACCTTTTAAAGAAATATCAAGCTTTGAAGTTTCCGGATCATTTGAGAAAACTGTCAAAGTAGAAAAGTCGGAAGAAAAAGACTGAGGGTTATAAAAAATTAAAAAGGATGTCTTTTCTAATGGTTCTAAAGAATAAGAATCCGGTTGAGTAATTGAAAATAAAGACTGAGGAGATTCAAAAGAAATAGATCTTATTTCTAATGTTTCATTTCCTTTATTTTCAACTTCAACTTCCTGAAAGATTTGATTATCGGGTTCGGAAACATTTACTGTTCCAAAATCAATATCTACCGGAGTTACAGATATATTCGGTTCCGTATGCTGAATTTGTCTTAGCTGATTCTCAGAACATCCTACCAATAATAAAAATAAAAAAGCCCACATATCCCCTGCAATCCTCTTTTGATTGACAGCCCCCATGCAACATTAGATTTTGGAAAACAACCATCTGAAAAAGAAAAAGCCGACAAGCAATTAAGCATTGTCGGCCTTAAACAATCTTTTCAGAAATTGTTAATTTGCGACGAGAGCCATCTTCGTGAGGCGATTCATAAGTTGACCACCCGCAACTTCCCACTCATGACGCTGATCAATTTCCACAAATTCATGAGCACGAGTTACGGCATTAACAAGGTCAGCAAGAGTATCTCCCGGTTCCTGTTGGTAAGCAGCGACCAGAACCTTTTCACGTTCCTTCTGACCGATAGTAAGCTTATCCAACTCTCGTTCCATAGAGATAGAACGCAAAGCAGAGAGGGCATCAAGAGAGCGACCATTCTCTTCGCACTTATAAACTTGACCAATCTCAACCTTACGCAAGAGACCCCAATCGTTGCAAAAAATCTGAAGCATTTCTTCAACTTGAGGAACAAGCTTCTCTACGCCCTTCTGAACTCGGTCGTAAAAACCCTTTCCAAAGTGACGAATAGAAAGAGTCTTTACCTGATCGTAACTAAGAACAATAAAGTTACGGCAAAGGTTACGCTCAACGAAAATGCCGCCGCTAAAGTTTGAATTTCGAGCATCACCCGTTCGGAACCAAAGCCCCGCACGGAAAGCATCACCCGCACCAAAATCAACAACATTTTCAGCGTGGATTCCGCCATTAATCTGAAGAAGTGTAGAGTTTGGATTGTAAGCAACCTCTCCTCGCAAACCCATTCCCTTTACAGCCTTAGCAACATCTCGACAAACATAATTCGCATCGCAAGCTGCATACCCAGAGGTAACTGCCGCATAAGTGGTTCGGTTTCCACCAGCATCTTGGCGAGTACGGAGAACAAACGGACGATTATCGGTAACCTTCGCAATTTGCTGATTAAAAAGATTCGCACGTTCCTTAGCGGAAAGAATTCGCATCAGAGAGCCGGAACGGGGAAGAACATCATTAACAAAAGAAAGAAGACTATTCATACCCGGTTCTTCAAGAATGGTCTGACCACCCGAATAAATCAAACGACCATCTTCAGACATAGAAAGTTCTTTTGTGCCAACCGTAACATCCTCTCGCTTTTCCGCATCAACAGCGGTGGCTACCGACAAAAGATCTTCTTCTACCAAGTTGCGCTGATTGTGAGCCTCACGAGAAGCGAGAAAACGTTCATCGCCATCCTTGGTGATTCGGATTCCACGGGCAACAACAGGTTGAGCCCAAGCAAACCCCTTAAGATTCAAGCCGTGCTTTTGGCCAAAGTTTTCAAGAGAATTTCGCTGACGCTCTTGGCGGTCAATCGAAACTGCCGAAACCGTATCCCCATCCTGCGTAGTGTTCACCTTGGAAAGTTCAACGATTCGGAAACCCTTGGTGTAAGAAAATTCCGGAGAAGAAAGAAGTGGAAATAGATCTGTTCCAACACCAACGCGAACAGCATCTCCAGCAGAATTAACAATAGAGTGAGTGGGAACAGTTTCGGCGTTCATTTCTTTCTCCAGTCTAGTTTTTTTGTTCAGCTTACCGCTGACAAGAAGAAACTATCTGACCGCACTCATTCCGTCAATGATTTTTTTCTTGTTGTGTGAAAAATTTATTTTTGCCGGGAAACAGAACCAGCGCCAATAAAAAATTTCCACGCTAAAATCTATCTACAAGCTGGTTAAACATAAAATGTGCTAATAGAAAGAGTTATAAAACATAAACTTTAGATCTTGACAAGTCTAAAACGGAGACATAGTGATCTACTTGTCACTCACCACTCTACACTCCTTAAGAAAAAAGATAATCACTCTAAAGACTAAAAGAATAAACTGGAGAGATAAGATGTTTATCCTGTTAGCCTTTATAATCTCTAATGCTTATGCTCCTTCAGGAGCATTATATACAAAAGAGTACTTTGAATATCTAAATAATTCTCCTTGTCAGAATTTACTTGTGACATATGACCAAAAGAAAATTGCTTGCCAAATAGAAGAAGTGGCCATCGAACAAGGATTAAAGAAAGAAGAAATTGTCGGACTTCTAGTTAATTCTTTTGCAGAAAGCCGTTTCGATCCGGAAGCCGTTTCTCCTGGCAAAAAATCTTACGGGGTTTTCCAGCTTCATGTGGACGGAATGGGGTTTGGTTGGAAAAAAGAAGATATGAAAAATGTTAAACTTTCCACCGAAGCCGTTATTGTAGAAATGAAAAAAGTTGGATTGGCAGGGAAAACTCAATCAGCAAAGATTTCTACAAAGAAGTTTTGCAAGAAAGTTTTGCGACCAAAAGATTCCGAACAGAAGGCTGAGGAGCGGTCTCAGATGATTCGTCATCTTTTTAATAAAAAATTTCTGCTAAAACAAAAGATTTAGATATGGAACGCAAAACTAAAATCAGTCTACTTCTCAAGAAAGCTCAAAATCTCGAAAATGAAGATCGAGATGGAAGCTATATGTCCGTCACCTCTCTTCGTGCATTGGTCGAACACTGCTCTGAATTGCTAGAAAAAATCGACAATAACTCTGACCTTGATGATTGGGTTGAATCAAAAATCAATGGTGCAGCCAGAGATATTCTTGATGTTTATGAATTCATGATGCACTCTAAGCGAGATTAAGAAAGTTTCTTGACCATTTGAAGTTCTCTGGATAGACTCTCTTTGAATAGAGGAGAGATTATGTCTTCAAAAATTCCAGAAACTTACAAGCATGTTGAATTTGAAAATATGTCCATGGAAGAATTGGTACGTCATGCCAATAATTTCGATTTGGATGCATTTCTTATTACTATGCGTTCGGAGTATTGTTTCTTTTCCGATATTATTCGCCGGATGAATAAGCGAGTGGATTTCAATCTTCCAACTATCGGCGTTGGAATTAAAGATGATTGCCTTTATCTTTTTTATAACCCCCTGTTTCTTGGGCCATTTGCTGCAATCAAAGAACAACGTAAAAAGATTTACGGCATTCTTATGCATGAAATTTATCATGTTTGTTTGGGGCACCTCTCTCTTGGTCGGAAACTTGAGCCGCACAAAGTTTGGAATATCGCCACAGATCTTTACATTAACAGTGTAATTCCTGATGAGTTGATGCCGGAATGTGGCTTTAAACCGGGACGAAGTTTGAAGCTTAATGCTTCTTCTGATTCCGAAGTTTCTGCTTTGAATCAAAAACTATCTGACCTTATCGTGTCAATGCCTCCGAAGCTTGCATCCGAACAATACTTTAAGATGCTCATGGAAGACGAGGATATCAAGAATCACTTGTGTAATGAAAATATTTATTTTGATTCCCATGAAGAATGGGGTGGTGAGTCGCAAGAAGGAGAAGGTGAGGGTTCATCTAATCCGGAATATATGAATGCAAAAATTCGAAGCATCATCCGAGAAGCGATTGAAGATGCCCGAGCTAAAGGTCGTTGGGGAAATGTTGCGGCTGAAATTAAAAAAGATATTCAAAATTTTGCGTTTGGAAAGATTGATTGGAAAAACATCCTTCGCAATTTTGTCGGAATGTCATTTCGAGCGGAGCGAGAAAATTCTATCCATCGAGTGAATAAGAAATATCCAGGAATTTATTCTGGAATGAAAACTCTTTATCATCCAAAGATTGCAGTTTATATCGATCAATCCGGCTCTGTGTCGGATGATGAACTGGATCTTATGTTTGCCGAATTAAATAAATTGTCCAAGCTAACTTCTTTCCATATTTTCCATTTTGATTGCGCTGTTGATGAAGAGTCAGAAGTTGTTTGGAAGAAAGGTTCTCAGATTCCAGCAAAAAGGACTCGCTATGGCGGAACTTCATTTCAAGTTTGCCATGAACACTTTTTGAAAGAAAAGCGATTTGATGGAATGATTATTATGACTGACGGTGGAAGCTTTAAACCTTCTCCCGCAAATTATCGCAGAGCATTTGTTATTACGCCTAATCGAGAACTTGAGTTTGAAAAAGATTCTAGAGATATCTTAATCAAGATGGATTGATTGCAAACTATTTTGTTGACTCAAGACAAACTGTAAGTTATTCTGAACCTGTAATTGTTGGAGTAGAGAAACATGAACGCTGAAACGATTGAGCAAGTTATTCTAAATCTCCCCGCTGAAATTGCGGTTCTAGTTCGTGGCGAACATGGAATTGGAAAAAGCCAGCTTGGCTATCGAGTAGCGCAAAATCTTAAACTCCCATTCGTTGATGTCCGAGCTTCAACGATGCAGGAAGGAGATGTTGTCGGATACCCTGACTTGGAAAAGATTAAAGATACTGGCGTTTCTTCTTTCGCTCTTCCTTCTTGGTTTATGCGAGCAAGCCGTGAGCCTGTAGTTATCATGCTCGATGAACTAAATCGAGCACTTCCTAGTGTCATGAATTCTTTCTTCCAAGTTATCTTGGATCGCTGTTTGGGTAACGGTCCAGATGGTCTTCCAATTTATCTTCACCCTCAAACTCGAGTTATTGCTGCGGTAAATACCGGCAACAATTATTCTATTTCCGAAATGGACTCCGCACTTCTTGACCGCTTTTGGATTGCTGATTTGACCGTGGAGACTTCTCAGTGGATCAGTTGGGCGGAGAAGAATGAGCTTTCTCCAGTTCTTATTGATTTTATTCGAAATCATCCTGAGCATCTACGAGAAACAAATCAAGTAGAATCGGGAACGATCACTCCAAGTATGCGAAGCTGGGATCGACTTAATCGCTCACTTAAAGGAAAAGATTTGGTTAAGAACGGAGCGGTTAACGATATGGTCTACGCTATTGCAAGCGGATTCGTTGGACCGGATGCGGCATCCTCTCTAGTTTCATTTATTAAGAATTATAAGTTTATCGTTCAAGCCGAAGATATTCTTAATAATCCAGATATCATTTCGAAGATTAATTTTGACGATGCAGAAAACGTCACCACGTTGGTTCGTAAGCTAACTTCTCACGCTGCAGAAAACGAATGGACTGCACAGCAATGCAGTAATGTTCATGTGTTTTTCAATAATCTAAATCCTGAACTTCAAATGTTCTTCTTCTCAAAGATTATTGGCTGTAAGCATATTGAAAACATGTTGAAGATTCGAGACTTGGTGAAGGATCGAATTATTGAAATTCAGAATCAGGCCGACATTAAAACTTCAACCTGATAAATTAACCAAAAACAAATAAGAGCCACGAGGGGGTTAACCTTCGTGGCTTTTGCTATTTTGATGCAAATTTAAATAATTGATTTAAAACAAATCTTCTAGATGCTTTGCTTTCTATAGATTCTGGTATATCAAGTTGTATTTTTGAACCTATATCTTCAATTCTTAGATGCTGTAAGTCTAACGTTCCCATGCTAAGTTGACGAAAGATGCCGGAATTATAAAAATACATCATAACATAAAACAGGTAATTCGGAAGAATACGATCTAGATATTCTTCTTTCACCTTTATTCCCGCCCAAGATGTTGATTTTTCTGGCTTTGTTTTTCGAACTTCGCCTAAGTTTTTTTCGCTTCCTTTTATACAAATCCAAAAATCTGGTTCATCTATTGTTGTTGAAATTTTTGCAATATCTTTTAATCTAGCCATGAGGTGGACTCCTATTAACTATTTTGCTTTTAATATAAATAAGTGTAAAAATAAATGAACTATGAAGAGATAAAAGATGATATCGAACAATTCATAAGAGCAGCAACAGAAACATTTTCTTGCGTTGAAATTATAAGGCCATTTCATTATGCGTCATGGAATCAAAGACTAGATGACTCATTTTGTAGAGAAAAAGCTAAGCCCGTTACTTACAAAGATGAGTTGGTATACCCCGACCTAAAGATAGATGTTAAAGAAAAACCTGAAGCGTTAAATTTTTTATTTGACATAGATATCGAACAGCTATCCGACGAATCAATATTGGAAATGAATTTCAATAAAGATATAGCGACCGAAGAGGGAAGCGAATACTGCGAGATTCAGCTATTTTTAAGCAAAGAATCCTTTCTAAATTTCAAATATTTTATTGATTTAAAGTTTGGATATAGCAACTCTTGCAATTGGAGCGCCAGCACAAGCTTTCATGGAAGAAATAATGCCGCCGTTGAGTTGCTTCTTGAGAAAAGCAAATCCGATGAGTTGAAAAAATTCATTCTTCTTAATATTGATTTGTTTCATTTGTGATTTCAAAATCGCAACTCACAACAATATTCATTGCACTTGCACTCCATCTTAGTTATATAGTTTGTGAACCTTCGAGAATGGAGTGACTGATGAACGAAATTTCTTGGATTGATATGTTGCAAGCTATTTGTTATATTCAAAATGGTTTCGTCATCAATAAGATGATTGATGAGCTCGACACAAAGCAAATTGGAAGCATGGAAAGCTTTCGCCTAATGGATGAAATTGAAATTGCGAAAAGCGAGCTTCTAAAGCTTGAAGAAGATTTGGCGAACACCAACGCTATGGCTTAATCAAACTGGTGAACTATGAGTTCAGATAGTTGGAATTTTGCAATCAACAGCGTTTGCTATATCGGCATCTTAAAAGAAGTCGATATCTCTTTACAGAAAGCTCTTGACGCCCCAGATGCTATTGAAAGTTGGAAAATCTTATCTTCATCTTTTCGAAGAAGCTCAAAGCTGATTAGATATCTGGAAAAGGTTCTAACTCAAACTTCCGCTGAAGCCTAACGGAAAATATGAAGATTGTTAATTAATACAATCTTTAAATCTTCTGAGACTTCGCCCATAGCCTGCTCGATATTGGAATTGTAAATAAGCGGAAGCTCAGAGTGAGCGTAATGAACCCGAGCCAAATATAGATTAACTCCAAATCTATTCGCATTTGTTGGATCAAAATCATAATCGAAATTTAATTTCAGATATGATTCCGAAAATTTAGAATATAAATCAATAGCACATAAGGCTGTCGGAATCATGGTCAAAGCATGATGAAGGCAGTCTTTTTCTGTTCTTGGAGTTACAGCTAACTTCTCAATATTAAAACAATCCCGAGATAGCTGTGAGAACAAATGATGTAGATCGTTTTTAGAATTAACCTCAAAATTCTTATACTTTGCAGCGTAGACTTTGAACATAGAAAAATCTAACCAGCATGGTATGTCTAACAGCAATTCTCTTGCTGCATCTACATCAATTTGAATGCTCGCTATTTTTTCTAGTAACAACATTTTCACTTAAGTAAATGTAGATTTGAGATTAAAAAAGCTTTCAACTCTTCTGGAACAGAATCTTTATCCAAGATCGGCTGAATATGTCTTGTTGTTTCTACTGTTAAATCTTCCAACTCTTCTTCCCATGATACATCTATTATTGAAAAATTTATATTCTGCAGATTCTTTGAATATCTAATTTCAATAGAGAAGAAGAGAAAGCACGGTCGATTCTGCTTAAAACATATAAACAAATGAAGCGGAAGAAAGGCGGATATTAAAATACCGCCAGACATAACTCCATCTATCTTTTCAGGTTGAACTATTGCTCGCTTGAATTTTTCGATAATCTCATCGCCATTCTTTAGAGTCTTTCCAAAATATTCTCTATTTGAAAATTCTCCCCAAGCAGCATCCGGCAGGTAATAGCCAACATAAGAACCAAAAGCTTTCTTTAGTTCTTTTGTGAATTCCTTAAATTCTGACTCATCAAACACTAAGGATTTATTCATTCGATTCTCTTGGCGAAAAGTCGCTTAACCATTTCTGCTTGCGTTTTATTCATACTACCACTCTTTGTGGCTTTGTCGATATCAAAGACTAATTCTTCTCCAATGTAAAACGCCGGAGATGAAATGATCGCCTGAATGCCTTCTTCAAATGAAACATCCATCGTCAAGATTTGAATAACAAAATGACAATCGGAAGATAACGTAACCATTATCTGATGCGAAACATTAGGGCGAAAAGATAGCAGTTGATTTAAGCCAATCTTTAATAACGAAGAAGCGCTCTCACTTTTTAGAAAGCGATTATGGCGAGCGAAGTCCAGAGAGATTTTGTTCAATATTTCTTGGGGATATTTTATTTGAACGATTCTCTCGCCATGTTTTTGCTTTAAAATAAGGGCTGTTCTTGTAGGAAAAGCTTTAAGCAATTTTACAAGAAACGCCGCTAATTCGTTATGATATATTCTTCTTGCCATCCTAAACCCTCATATGATTCCAAAATTCAACCATATTTTTAGATTCACGAATCAGGGAACAGAGAATAGATAAGGATACCTTAGCAAAGAAAGAATTATGTTTTGAGATAATTTAATCGGGCAATCTTCAGATAGAATTGAGCTTACAGATTCCGATACCGACATTGTCCTTTTGCTATAGTCTTCAGTAAAGTAATGAATTAAAACCTTTATATAGGCCGAGATATACAACTCCTTTCCATCTGAGTCTATCTCAATGATCAACCATTTTTCTTCATCTTTATTAAAGCAATACGATATCTCGCCCACCAACTCTCCTGTTTGGTTTTTTAAAACATCAGAGCAGGTTTTTGAGAAGTCGAAAGGATCCCAAGGATGCTTTGCGCCCTTTTCTGAAAAAGAAAAAGTTACAACATCCATAGTGTAAATATCTTTAATGCAAACTTTAAACTTAAAACATTCTTTTTTTATTTCATTTAGAAGCTCACAAATCTCTTCCATGCTAACGGTTTCTGTTTTGAATGTATAAGACATAGTTTTTATTGTAACTTAACTGAAGAAATTAATCTAGAAACATATCAAGATTATTTATGACTAAGAAATTTAATGCTTTATTTTGAGAATGCGTCAGCAGATCGCTTGCTTCCATAATCAAACTGCCCTCATCTTTTTCATATTCAAAATAACAAACATCAAATAACCAATTTGCGCTATATTCAAAATTGTTTCTAAACAATATTAGAATCTTCTCATTCGGCTGAAAAATCTGAACGCTAAAAGAATGATTGCAATAAACAGTCTCATCAGAGATATAAAGTTGCTCTTGATGCTGCTTTACCGCTGCAATTAATTCTGACAAATCTGTATAACAAAAAGATATAGATTCTGGATTTCCAACATCTAATGTCGAATCCTTAATCTCCGCCCCTTCTGTTTTCATATAATGAATTATCTTTGGAGAATAAATCTTGCTCCCCAAATAAAATATAGCAACAAAAGAATATTCTGAAAATAACTTGGTTAAGTTTTCAAGAAACTCATAAAGCCGGTCGCTTGTAAACTCAGTCCTTACTATCATGTTACTCTCAGCGGAAGGGCTACTTCCTATATATCACTCGAAAATAGAAGAATCGTTAATCAACAAAATATATGAGCATGCCGAATTGTAAATTCTGTAATATATTCTGGAACTTCTTTGTCTACAATCGCTGAACCTAACGGAAGAGAATATTCGTAATGCTCAACTGATCCATCCTTAACCTTAGAAGTCCAGTTGCCTTGAATGTGAAAACCATATTTGGTGTTAAAGAAGGATAAGATTAAAACGCCATCTTTTGTTTTTACATTAGCAATAAGCTTCAAGTAATCAGGAAAATTGGAAATAAGGTTTGACCAACCAGTTTGAATCGGAGGTTGCTCTGAAGAGTCAACATACATGACCTCTTGAAATTTCAATTTATTATTTTTGAAATTCTTACGAATATATTTAAGCATTTCCTTTGTTTCTTTTTCAGATATGCTTTTTTGTTCATAGTTTGGAATATTCAAACTATCTCCATTCCGGCCTGTTGATGGTTGCCGGCATGATTCTGCTTACAATAAATTTTTTGATATCATCAACCTCCGTTGCATCAAGCAACCAAGAGATTCTATCTTGATCCGTTAGCCTTTCATTTTTTGCGCAAACCCAAAAAGAAGGCGATGAAAATAGATCATCGTCATCCAGTATATCGGCTACAAAAGAAAATTCTCCAATTATTTTCCCAGAATCAGCTTTAAATGAAATTACAATCTGATAAATGACTTCATCAACAAATGATTCAGCATGAGAATAAATACAAAAATTATTATTTCTAGCGTTGGGCGGAAGTAGAATATCTTCTGTTTTAAGATTCAGAGATTTTCTGATAATATAATCTTCTTCATCTTTCAACCAACGAACAGAAACAAGACGATTTTTTAATCCATCATATGATGCGCTATAAAGTTTAAGGTTGAAATGATTCGCTATATTAAAGGTTTCTGTTATCAACTCAACAATCTCTAAATGTGAAAACTTATTTTGCATTCATAACTCTCTGTTGGCGAATATAGCAAGAACAGTTAATGAGAGCAAGAGAAATGGTTGTTACTTGAAATGTTAAAGAGAGAGTTCACTTTGGAAAATATAATTATTGAAAAATTAATCATATCGCCGGAAGATGAGTTTAACGGAAACTTATTCAATGTCTTTTCCGATGATCCTTCCGGGTTTGCTGCATATGAAGCTATAGCCAAACTATCCGAAGACTGGAAAGAAATTGATGGAGACTTTTCATATATTGAAGCCTCCATTCTTGAAACAATTGAAAATTTAAACTCATGGGTTTCTGTATTTCGAGCATCCATCCGCTCTAAAGAATTAATTGAAGAAAGCCGCCAGAAAGCGATGGAAAATGACTTCGCTTCTGCTCAAGAACTTTTGACTTTAGCTAAGCAATATAGCGATGGATTCAAGAAAGAAGAATTGGATGCCACAAGAAAAATCATCTGTGGCGAAACGGTTGTCGCAAACTTTAGCGAAACGAAACAATCAGATGATCTTCCTGATTTCGAAGAGTAGCTAAAAGTTAGCACTTGCTTTGAATGGGATTTTGTGTTACCATTAATTTCCTTCATCAACAGGAATGGCCATGGCTCATTGGGATCGTAATCACGATAGCGTTGAATTGATTGCGGATGGTGTTATAGCAGGAGATAAACAAGATCTAGGCGGATGGGATAGTCTAGACATTAAAGCCTTTATAGAGGCTATCCGAGAGCATCTGAACTACATCTATGATGGAGATTTTGAGTCGGCAAAAATTTACATCAAGAAGAAAAACGGAGAGACCGTTTTTAAGAAAACAATCCGCTCCTAATCACGGAACAAAGTCGTGAAGCAAAACTTTCCCCTTATAATCTTTTAGCGGATCATTATCCGAATTTTTCAACATTTTATTTATAGAACCATTTAGCGATTCAAATCGATTAATGATTTCTGATTTATTTTCAGGATCAAGTTTATAAATCTTATCGTTAAAAGAAAGCTCATCAGGAATCATAAAGCTCTTTTTAAAATCACCTTTTGCTGCAATGGAGAAAAGGTCAGCGTTAGCATCCGTCTCTAAAGAATAAAATCCTGTAAAGAATTTCCAATATGATTTCTTAAAAAGATTTTGTTCCGGCGATTTTCCTGATTCATCTTCATAACAAGACAATGCAAATTTTAAAAAATCACTTATAGATAAAATAAATTTTGCAACAAAGTCTTGATTAAATTCTTCGAAGAAATGAAAGATGTCATGGACGAAATATTGCGGGGATCTATCAAAGGTAACCGAACCCATTTGGATTGGCTTCTTATTATAAAGCATTAAAACAATATCATTAATATCTAATGATTTTAATTTAAGCTTCGCCCCAAATTCTGGAAATGCTGAAATAAAATCAGATATATTTGCAGTAGCGACTTTTTTGCTATTGGAAAACATAGATGAAGGCTGAACCGCAACATCATATTCGCCCTCTTCAAATTCAACTTCATCATCTGAATGGCCGAATACTTTTCTCATTTTATTGATATCTGAAGCTTTTAATTCCGAAGAGTCAAAACTAAATATAACAATTGGCGTAACCAGATTGCTCATCCAATCTTGCCAATTAGATAAGTCTTTAGATTCCGGGTAAAACATATCCAATGGTGCCGCCGTTTTAACTAATTGATTCGCCTGATCTGAATAGCCACCAGAAATCAAAAAAGAATAAAGTTTTCTCAACCGTTCTTGCATCATCATTCTCTCTTATTTTAATCAAACACATTAGCACCTAATCCTACTATTCTCTGCCGACATTTTAGAAGGGTGGAGATATGGCTTATTTATTTTGCGTGCTTGCCGCATTATTATGGGGATTCGTTTATGCGGTGGATGGAAAATTTCTAAAAACATTAACTCCAAATGCCATCATCTTTGTAAATGGAGTCTTGGCCTTAACTTTCTCCATGATATTTTTTGCCTATCGTGGATTTAATTTGCAGAAGTTTTTTGGAGAAGAAGCCGATCTAAAAACGGTTGGATTAACTTTCGCCGCCCATTCTTTATCTATCTTGGCTAGTCTTTTTGCATTTTCAGCGATTGTAAAAATAGGCTCATCCACCGCCGCTATGCTAGAAATCTCTTATCCATTTTTTGTTATTATATTTTCCTGGTTACTATTTAACCAAACCGTTTCAAAAGAAGTTGTATTTGGTGGCATCCTAATTTTCGCAGGATGCCTCATCATTTTTTCGAAATGAGATTAATTCGCAGATAGCTGTTCCAAAAACTCAATCAAATCTGTTATATCATTAATTAAGTCTTGACGCCCCAAAACTTTAAACACTCTCATGTAAAAATCTTTTGATTTTATATCCTTTATAGATTTCAAGGTATCTTTTGCGCAACCGGGATATGACTGTTCACATTCTTCAAAGTATTTTTTTGCATCATCGAGCGCCGGAAATTTTGTTTTGTCAAAGCCGTATCTGTAGTTAAATATCCAATCAGCATTATAGTTATCTTGACTTGATAGCGCATCTTTAATTTGCTGATCAGAAAAAAGATCTGGATTTATATGATCAATTAAAATTATTGGTCTGTCTTTTAGAAGCTCTGTTGGGATAGCATCAGGCGGAGCTTTTTCTGCTAATGATTCCAGTCTATTTTTGATTCTATAATCATCGCCATAATTAGAAAGATTGCCATTCAAATAATCATTATATATTTCTGAAAATAAAGATGAACTCTTGGCGTACAACTTACTCTTAAGAAACGGCGGAAGAGATATATCATTAAAAATATAAGGATATAGAGATTCTTTATCTGAAAATTTTATTGCTTCACTCGAAGTTTGCTTAAAAAAACTTACCTTGTTCTTTAGCTCTGAAATTAAAGCTTTAATATATTCATTTAGATTTTCTACGAAAGCTTCTATTTCTTTCTGCGCCGAGGCCGAATAATCACTATAAGAGTATTCTCTATATGTAAACTCCGAAATCCCCGTTAAACTATTTTGTGAAGATTCACCTTCACTCATTTCGTTTGAGCCAAGAATTCTTGATAATAAAGAATCTAATCTCAAAATGACCGAAGCTTTGCCTCTATCTTTATTTACATATGAAAAATTAAGGTCATTCTTAACGGTCTCCATTTCATTAAATAAACTTATAAGATTATTTAAATAGGAGTATAGACGGTCATATTTGATATACTCGTTTGGTATACCGTGTCTTTCCATTATTTTAAAATATTCAAGTCTTATATCTTTTAAGTCAGAACATGCACGGAGAATATTTGTAAATAAAAATGATTTCAAACCAATGATACCAGAAGAAACTCTAGAAGATTGATCTGGATAAAATGGCGCTGTTGCTTTTATGCTCGAACAGACAAGAGGGACTTCGTCTCCAACAATCGAGTGAACAAGGTCCATGGCTTCATCATAAGTATTTGATTCTTTTCCATATTTACGATTAGGATCACAGACGAAATAAATTCTATCAAGGTCTTGTAGATCAAATGAAAATGGAGTTCGAATAGACCACTCTTGCTCATATTTGTATATATCTAGAATAATAGGGCCTTCGGGATGATCTAATGAATCTTCATCTCGGCCTTCAGAATTAGCTTTTGCAACCTCATCCGTTGTTCCGTATTGCATCTTTCTTGCACCTTTCGCTTTTAGCTTATCAGCATCAAAAGCTAAAACTGTATCGCCAAATTTTAAAGCCAAATCAAAACTAGTTGTTAGCGATACCTTCTTGTATGTTCCAGTAGGCTGGAATGTTTTGGTTGTTAATAGCGAAAGAACATCTCCAAAATTTGTTCCATGATAAAGAAATTTATCTGTCGCCTGCTCTTTACTTACAAGTTCGCTTTCCACCATATCACGATCAAGTTCTTTAACGATTGAGTTTGCTGCAACTTCAATTTTTTTAGCAATATCTTCTTCGCCTGCTGAAGATAATGACTTAGATAAGTCTAACATTTTATCAGAAATTAATTTCGAATAGTTAACTAACTGCTCTCTCCCTTCGGTTTGGGGAGGGTTTTCTAATTCAGAAATTAAAGAATTAAAAATCTGCTGATTTTCTTTTTTAACGGAAGTTTTTAGCTTGGACAATATATTCCGATAATGATCCCAATTGTTTTTTCGTTCGGGAAATAAAAACAAGTTGGACTGTTCCACTAAAAGCTGCTTTACTTTTTGAACGCCAAAGTGTAAATTTGATGGCAAGGTTGAAAAATCAAACCATTTAAATTGATCATTCTCCCAATTTAATTTAATCCTTTTTGACCAATTTCTTTTTTCATCTTTTGAAATATCATAAATAAAAGTTGTATATTCAAAATCATTATCGGATTTAAATTTAGTTCTGGTTACCTCTTCAAATGAAGACGGTAATGAACCAAACTCTTCTTTAACCTCTCTTTCTGCGCCAATTTCTGGTGATTCACCTTTCTCTATAGCCCCACCCGGAACTCCCCAAGTTCCGGGCTCATTAACGCCAGAAGACCTTAAGGCTAAAAGACAGGTGTTATCTTCGCTACAAATAAATAAGATGCCAGCACCAGAGTTGCCCCAATATTGCTGAGCATATTTTTGTAATGTTTTTAAAATAATTCTTCGAGAAGCTACACTTAAACCAGAATTCATGATGTTCTTTTCCAAACTTATAAACGATTGTACGACAATATTTGGAAAATAATTACCTGAATAACAAAATGCCCCGAATCTGCGGACCTTGAATTTTTTCAAAGCCTTCCATCAATAGCTTGTTGCTATCCACAGGTTTGCGGTCATTCGATGTAGATATGGTGATATGAAGAATTCGATCTGTTTCAATTAGAAAATCTTCCAAGCCTTTCACTTCCACAGCAACTGCCTGAACACCATCTCTCGCCGCATAACCAACAATCTGAATTGGATATTCTTTTCCAATCAACCCAGAATCTATAACAATAGATTTAACAGCTTCTGATGGTTTGAAAAGCAAAGTGACATGCTCACCATAAGGGTTTTCATATTCTTGCGGAAAATGATAAATCAAATCCGCCTTAGATTGAGAATCCAAAAACAAACCAAGGTAACCATTCTTTTTAATTTTATGTTCGCCTTCAGGTTGCGAAGATAGGGCCGGCTTCGATTTCGCTACAACATGGAAAACCTCAACAATCGGCCTCTTTGTTGGGTCAGGAATTTTTTGAAACAATTCCTCTAAAGCTTTTTTATAATAGTTAAGATACGATTTGTTATCGTCCCAAATCTTAATCTTTCCGATAGATAGGCTGTCCTTTCTAAGAAACTCAAAGATCTTATTTTTCATATTTGAAAATTTGAAATCTCGAGTGTTATCCGAATCGCTTAGGCGAATAAAATCAAAATTCAAACCGGCTTGATTTAGAAGATCAACAATTCGATATCGGAAAATATGATCCTGCCGACCTGTCATAAGCATCGTGTAAACATCCGGATTTTGAATGGACGCCTTAGCTTGAGAAACAACTTCCGAATTCCACCAAGAAGAATCCGGCTCAGCAGGAACACATGGCTCATCCAGAGAAATTAAACTTCCCCACCAACCACCCTTCCAATCTGCCGGAGGATAAGGCGAACGGAAAAGACAAGAATCAAAATCAAAAATATGAACTTCTTGAGTTGGATTTTGCCCGGACGCTTTTTTAAACAAACTTTTCAAAACAAACTTTCTCGACATTTGATTCAACCTTTATCTTGTCGCAATTGCTGCAAAACACTTTTGAGAAGAAACTACAGACCAATTAGTTATGAATTGTACTGAACTAACCGAATCCGTTCTCATTGACCACGCAATAGAACAGGAAAATTTTCCGCCATGCGCTATTGCTGCCATTAATGGCTTTCTAGTTTTCCAAGATTCAGATGTGGAAAAATCCCAACTTCCGCCAGCAGATGGTGATGCGCCCTTACAATCGCTAATCCAAAGATTAATTTCTTTTAACTCTCCATCCTGTGTCCAAAATGTTGTGGTTGGAGGGTTGGCAATTATCTTCGAACAGGGTTGGGCTTCACCTTCTATTGTCATCAGTGTAACAATATCTTTATCGATAGCTACAACAGGTGTCGATTCTTCCGCATGAATCGAGGCGGACGATAGAAAAATAACCAAAGCAAAACTCAAAATCCTCATCGACCCATCCCCCTTTTTATTCCCTAAAGGATGGTGAGAAAAATAATAAAGATAAGATTGGCGGGGCTTGCTGGATATAGTAAAATTAAAATACAAAGGTTATTTTAACTATCATGAAGCTAGAAGATATCGCAAAAATTGATGAAGATGGACAAGCCGTTTGTTTGGAATGCGGAGAAAAGAAATCTACAAAAAATATATTGCTGCATTGGAAAGCGAAGCATACCGCTGAAGGAAAAGAAAAAGGCGAAAGAGCCCGTGCTGCAGCAGCTATAGCTTCACGAACTTTGGTTGCATGTCCAAATTGCAATCAAATGTTTGCAAAAAGCACTCTCCGCTTACATATTCTAGGAGAAGAAAGAGCGGAAAATAAAAAGAAATCAATCTTTTCAAACAAATGCGAAAGATGTAATGAAAAAATTAAAGAAGTTTATGGAACCGGAAGATTCTGCTCTCAAAAATGTGCAAGAAGTTCCGCTACAGCATTAAATAGAGAAGCGATTAGTAAGAAGACGAGCGATACGGTTAAAAAGAAATTTTCTCATATTTATGAAGATACAACAAAAGAATGCCTTCACTGCAATGAAAAATTTACTGTTTCATATAAAAGGAAAAATAAAAAATTCTGCGATATTAGTTGTGCAACAAAATATAAATTTAATGAAAAAAATCCACAATATGAAGAGAATATGAGAAAGGCAAGGTTAGCAGGTATCGCCTCATCTCAGTTACAACGCGAAACTCGAAGAAGCAAAAACGAAATATACTTTGCTCAACTTTGTACGGATAAATTTGCAAACGTTCTTTGTAACGAGCCCATGTTTGACGGATGGGACGCCGATGTTATCATTCCGGACTTAAAAATAGCCGTAATGTGGAATGGACCTTGGCACCGAAGAAAAATTACAAAAAAACATTCTGTTAAACAAGTTCAAACAAGAGACAAAATAAAGGTTGACAAGATTCGCGCAGCTGGGTACAATGAATATGTCATCGATGATGACGGCAAATTCGATAAGAAATTTGTTGAAGAACAGTTTGAGAAACTCTTGAAGTTTCTTCGAAAATCAAGCTTATAGGCGCGTATCTCCCCTGCCTCATACACAGAGTCGTTAAAGGAGTAATCGGTTTGACATGCGAGTTCAACTCTCGCCGCGCCTACGCTTTTTTCTCAGTTTAAAGCTACATTTTCAAAGACCCCACTTCGCGAAAACAACGGTTAGGTTATTTTAAATCATGATTAAATTATCATGCAAAATACCTCTCAAGGTATCCGTCGCAGTCTCAGGCGGTCAAGATTCGATGGCCTGTCTTGATTTTTTGCGACAGGGCAAGCGGAACCTAACGGTTCTTCATTTCAACCACGCAACATCTCACGCTGGGGATGCAGAGAGTTGCGTTAGAAATTATTGTGAAAAATGGTCTATTCCGATTTTGGTTGGAAGGTTGGAAGGCTCCACGAACAAAAACCAATCCATGGAAGATTTCTGGCGGAAGCAGAGATACGAGTGGTTTGAGACGGTTACAAATTCTGAAGATAAGATTATTACTTGCCACCATCTTAATGATGCGATTGAGTGGTGGGTTATGACTTCTCTTCGGGGTAATCCAAAGCTTATTCCTGTTCAGCGGGATAATTTTATTCGTCCGTTTCTTTTGACGCCGAAAGAAGTTTTGGCGAGTTGGGCGGAAAGAAAGGGTGTGACTTGGGTTGAAGATCCATCAAATGGCGATGTAGATTATGACAGAAACTATATCCGTCATACGATGATGCCACATATTTTGAGAATTAATCCCGGCATTCAAAAGACTTTAATTAAATTGATCGAAGCGAATAAGAGCATAATGATACAACTTTAATTCGCCTATTGCATTCGACCAAAGATATGATATGCTTTTGAGGCGAGTGTGTTAATGGAAAAATTTGAAGTTGGAGATATGATAGAGGTAACCACGCATTTCTTTTGTCAAGAAAAAATGCATCTCCACGATATGAAAGCCGGATTGATCCAAGCAGGAACTCATGGCTTAATTCTTTCTTACGGGAAAAGCAAAAATTATTTTAACATTTTATTTGAAATTGATATTGTGAAAAATGTGAGGATTGATTGGATCAAAAAACTCCAACCTTCCAAATAGGAGAGCTTGTAGGCATCAAGCGTCCCGATAAAGTCCTTGTGCTTTTTGTTTGTGTTTACAAAGAGCTTCCTAATCACAAAGATAAATCCGCCTCCGAATTCATTCCATATAAAAACTTAGATTCAAAAAATGTTTATATGGTTACGGAAATAGAGACAATCAGCTATCCAACGCAATCCATTTGCTACGTTAGATTGTTTGGAGATGATTTTAATTTTTGGATTTCCGCAAAATGTGTTGAAAAATTTTAAGTTCTTTCGGAAGTTCGAAGCGGCAGCCGTTAATAATCGGCTTTATATCGTCGCTAGCGCCAAAAATGACATATGATATATATCTATATGTTCTAAGTTACTAGATTATTTCTTAACTCTTTATTCTATTTCTATTTCAGAGCGGGTAGTGGTTGAGTGATTTCTACAACCTGTTAGTCTATTACTTGGGTCATATATCATATGTTCCACTACCGTATTAGTAGAAACGCGAAAAATAATTTAAACTTTTTTAAAATAGTTTTATAAAAAAGATTGCAGCTGAATTTTTACGAACACAAAAAATCACACAAATTTCATTTTAGAGAGGAGTTGTCCTTTTGAGGCAAATTGGTTGCCTCATGATCTGAATAAGGTTATTTTGCGTCAAATAACGCAGACGAATAAATGGCGCATAGTTAATGTTATAACAAATCTAGAATGTTGACCCATACATAGAGTCGCCAAAGCAATAAAGTCGCCCATATGATTTGTTATAGCAAATACGGAGGGATTATGGCAAAGCTATCCGGCAAAGAGTTTTCAGAATTTATTTTCGCCCTATTTTCGCTATCCAAAGAAACCTCTGAGTTTAAAACAAGAAAAACATTGTTTGCACCCGCAGAGTATGGAGAGAAGAATTATTATTCCATTATTATGGATTTTATAAATGATGGCTCAAGTAAGGATTTGGAACTCTTTTTTCAGAAATTTGAAAATGTGGCTCTGATTGATTTTCATTTAGAATGTCAAATCTTTCTTCCACCATTGAAAGAGTTATCTATCGACTTCGTGGCAGATAAGGTTATTGAAGATGACGAAGAGTTTTACATCGTAACAAACTCTGTGTTCTTAAATGGTGACAGTCCAGAATGTCAAGTATATATTGACCCTAAAGCTGGAATTGAAGCCGCATTTAATTTTCCGCTACCCAAAGAAGTTTTAGATCTATTTGTTTTCAATATCAACATCTTTAGCGAAAGGAGTTGCTAGTTGCCTATTCTAGATTTGAATGATTCAAATTTTTGGCAAGAGATTTCGGAAGGTTATGTTTTAATCATGGCGGGCTCTAAACATTGTGCGCCATGTTTAAAAGCAAAACCCGACTTTGAACGAATCGCAGAAGATAATCCTTGGCTGGAAGTTTATTATATCGATCTCGAAAAGAATCCGGCAGCAATATCGAACCTTTCGCTATACTCTATGCCAAGTTTTATCTTTTGGCATAACGGTATGGTTAAAAAATATAACGGACCAGATATGCAAGCTGTGGGTTCGTTCGCTCTGAATTGGAGGATTCGTGAATCTCGATGAGTTGAAAGCCAACCTGCTTAAGCAAATTGAAGAAAAAGAATATCAACAAACAAAGCTTGTTAACGAATTCGCTTCGGCCATTTCGAAGATCCATTCTTCTTTCTCATCTTTGATTCTATCAAAAGATCAGCAGGTTAAGATTGCAAAAGAATCTTCCTTGACGCTTATGGCTATTGCGGATTCTGCGGCAGTTATTAACGCCGAACTTTCCGCCATGAAGAATTCTCTAAATCTTCTTTCTGAAGAGGATTCCGATCCTACCTTTTTGCCCGACGAACTTGTTCTTATTAAATCTGATGTGAAAACTATTTATAAAGTAATTAGTTCATCAAAAGGTGAATGCGGAACGGTAAGATATCTCGTTGGCAATATCAATAATAATGAAACTCAATTGGTTATTTCAAAAAATCTAAAAAAGCTTTAGATTTAACTTGACATAGCTTCTCATTTTCAATAAACTGTTTTTGCTTACTTAAAAATCAAGGTAATACTATGTCGAAGTCGGTTATTGTTTTTTGTGTTGAAGTGGATTTGGATCCGGAGCGCAATCCTATTTTTGCTTTGGTGGATTCTGCTTACAATAAGATTGAGCGCTCCTATGAGAACCCGATGCAATATTTTTCGGAGGTTCGCTTGCCAAATGGTGACGTAAAGGTTAAGGATGATTTTGTTGAGAGTACTGATGCGCCACTTACCCGACGCATTGGTTTTTAGTTCTAGACAACCGAAGCACATTCAATAAACTTAGAATCGTTAACTTATTTGAGAGAAGAAAATGTCTAACGTATCAAAATTTGATTCGAAACTTTCTAAGGTTTTCACTTATCGTCACGGGAATTTTAAGGTACAGTGGGAATGGACAGGCGAAGGTAAGAAGGGAAAGTATAATCCCGAAGATTCTTCCGATACTCCCGTATATCGTGTATCGCTTTGGGATAAGACCTATTCTTATGATGATAAGATTGATTCTCTTCGGACGCTAACTCCTCTTGATACATCAGAAGATTTTATTCGTTCTTCTTCGGAACGACTGCTTGGCTACCTGCAAGATAATCATGGTGGCGTTCGCAATATCTTTGCTCGATGGGGTTGGGAAACCGATCCTAATCTCCATGCTGAGTAAGAAAACAGTTTGAGATTTAATCGGCCATCGTGAAACAACGATGGCTTTATTATTTTGGAGAATAAGATGGAACAAAAAGAAACCGGCTTAACTATTTATCTCGGAGAAGGATCATCCGGAGTTATTCGTGTGATTTCAAATGGTCGAGAATTTATTATTTCTCAATCTAAAAAGAATCCAAATTCTCTTGATGTAACCTTAGTTCATGAAGCTTGGCTTCAGACCGAAACGCTACCAACAAGCTCCGGCTTATTTATCCCTGTGACGAAATGATTTTCTTTCTTCTTTTTGTTTCTCAGGTTTTTGCCGCAACGGTCACTGGCAAGGTAACCAAAGTTCTGGACGGAGACACTATTGATATTTTGGTTGCCGATGCTTTGCCGACCAGAATCCGCTTTGCTCAAATTGATGCCCCAGAAAAATCCCAGGAATTTGGTTTAGAAGCAAAACAAACTCTTTCGGATTTGGTTTTAGACAAAGTTGTTTCGGTCGATTTTGAATCCAGAGATCGCTATGGTCGAGTTATTGGCTTGGTAAAAGTTAATGATGTTGAAGTTAATCTTCTAATGGTTCAAGTTGGTTTAGCTTGGGTTTACTTAGAGTTTTCTCATGATGAAAAATATGTTGCAGCCGAGACCTCCGCAAAGCAAAAGCATCTGGGATTGTGGAAGTCCGAAAGCCCCATGCCGCCTTGGATGTATCGCCAAATGAAAAAGCATAAGTGATTTTCCATTTGATCATGTGCTAAATTTTTTGTTTTCACATATAGCTTAACAGCTTTTGGGAAACTAATATGTCAAAACAAAGATATTCAAAAATCAAATCTTTATTTAAGGCGGCAACAAATAAAGATGAAAAGTCCGTGCTAAACATTCTTAGCGAAGAGTCTCCGGAAACCATATTGTCGGTACCGAGATATTCAAAAGAAGAAATGTTGGCTATGGGTTTTGATCCCGATGAATTTTCAGAAGAAGAATTAAATGAAGATATTTCTGATGAAGAGATAGAATCTATATTTAAAGATTTAGGCTTTAAAGACTTAGGTTTATCTGAAGAGAGAATGGAACAAAGAGATAGACCATCAGCAGAAGAAGTTGGAAAGCTGTACGAAGAGTCCAAAAAAAAGATCAGAATGACTTGACAGCAACCGCTCCGAGACTTAAACTTTATATGCGGAGCGGTTAAAATGAAAGTCAAACAATCGAAAAATAAAATTTGGGAATTTGTTCTATTTGTCGGGGCAATGTTTTCCTCAAAGTCTTCTAGGCTTTTAGCTGCCGTCGAAAGGCATCAGATTCGTGGTTCAAAAGTTATTTGCTTCAAACCCACGATTGATGGTCGATACTCAAATACTTCCATTGTAACCCATTCCGGCGGTTCGCTTCAAGCCCTCGCCGTTTCAAGCGGCGATCAGATTCTTCAAATCGCAGAAGAATTAAAACCAGAAGTTGTAGCCGTAGATGAAGCCTTTATGATTGAAGGCTGCTCCGACGCTCTCATTCAGCTATTCCAATCCGGAATTACCGTTTATGTTTCTTCGATTGAACTTTCTTCAAATCTAAAGCCGTTTCTAGAAGTTTCCAAGATGATGCCTTATGCAACAAAGATTGAAAAATGCTCCGCCGTCTGTACGAATTGCGGAGATGATGCTCAGGTTACTCTAAGAAAAACTGAAGCAGAAGAAGAAATCTCTGTTGGCGGCGCAGATAGTTATGAACCTGTCTGCTGGAAATGCCATCCTCTTACAAACAAAGGTTAATCATGCGGCAGCTTGCTTCAATTAAAAAGATTGATAATATTCTTCCAATTCAAAATGCTGACGCTATTGAAAAAGCAATTGTCGGCGGCTGGCAGGTTGTTATCAAAAAGGGAGAGTTTAAAGCTGGAGACCTCGCTGTAATGAGCGAGATTGACAGTTGGATTCCTACTCATCTTGCCCCCTTCTTATCTAAAGGAAGGGAACCAAGAGAATATAAAGGAATTCAAGGGGAAAAGCTGCGGACGATAAAGCTTCGTGGCGAATTGTCTCAAGGTTTACTTCTCCCTCTTTCTATTCTTGGAGATCATTCCGCAGAAGAAGGAGAGGATGTTTCCGAACGTCTTGGGATTGTTAAATGGGAAGCGGAAATCCCCGCACAACTCTCCGGAATAGTCCGAGGTCTTTTCCCAAGCTTTATTCATAAAACAGATCAAGAACGAATTCAAAATCTTCCAAAACAATTTAACATTTGGAAAGACGCCAACCTCTCTTGGGAGGTTACCGAAAAGTTGGATGGAAGTTCAATGACGGTTTACCATTATGATGACAACTCCGGGGTTTGCAGCCGAAACCTTGATCTGAAAAAGGATGAAGCAAATTCTTTTTGGGCGGTTGCAATTAGAGAAAATCTAATCCAAAAAATTATCAGCACAGGAAGAAATCTCGCCCTTCAAGGAGAGTTGATCGGCGCCGGTATCCAAAAGAACCCATACGGTTTAACTGGTCAAGATTTTTTTCTTTATGATATTTGGGATATTGATTCCCACTCTTATCTTCTTCCCGATGAGCGACGAGAGATTTGCAAACAATTAGAAATCAATCATGTTCCCGTTATTTCTATGCAAACAAAGTTTTCCTCCGACTATACGATTTCATCTGTTCTGCTTGACGCCGAAGGCTCTTCTGTGTTAAATAACCGAACAGAACGAGAAGGTCTCGTGTTTAAAAGCTGCGAAACAAATCAAAGTTTCAAGGCAATCAGCAACCGATTTCTTTTGAAGGGCGGCGAATAATGAAAGACGAATATTCCGATGAAGAAGATTGGCAGGAAGAAATGAAGCACCAAGAAGAAAATTTGGAAGATATTCTAAAGAAGCCTCTCGGTGGAATGGATCCTAAAGAATATTTTGAATGGAAAAACACTCTCTTATCTGACGAAGAGTGGTAAACGCTGAGGTAAATTTTGGCAAAGTTTCAACTTTATAGCGATATCCATTTTGAATTCCTTGGCGAGAAAGAAGGAAAAGCCTATATTAAAAATCTTCCCAAACTAGATGTTGACGGTGTAATTATCGCTGGGGACATTGGAGATTTTAAAACTTTTCCAACTTACTTAAAGTTGCTTTGCGAACATTTTGCTCCGACACCTATTCTTTATGTTGCCGGAAACCATGAACACTATCATGGCTCTATTGCTCAAGTGCGTTCTCTGCGTCAAGAACTTGCCGCTTCAATTCCAAATCTTATTAATTTGGATCGCTCTTCGGTCCAAATTTGTGGAGTAAAAGTTTCGGGCGCAACGCTTTGGTTTGGTGATGACCCTCTAAATGTTTTGTATAAACGAAACATGGGTGACTTTTATTATGTAAAGAATCTTGAGTCAGAAGTTTATAATGAAAATAAACTTGCCCGAGAATTCTTCGAAAGCGAAGAATCTCAGATTATTGTAACTCATCATCTTCCTTTTGATGGCGTTATTCATCCGCAATATGCAGGCTCTCCGCTTAATCGCTTCTTCGTTGGAGCCACAGAAGAATTTGTTCGTAACCTTACCTCGCTGAAGGTTTGGTGTTATGGACATACTCATACTCCGACCGATGAAATCATTTATAACACTCGGTTTATCTGTAACCCTTATGCTTATCCATCGGAAAGCAAAAAACTTTACCGCAATGACCTGATTGTCGAAATTTGAAAAAAAGTTGTTGACGGATGATGAGTAAGCGGTTAAATAGAGAGTGGGAAGAGTGAATGCGGGTGTAGCTGATCTGGTTTTAGCGGCAGACTGTTAATCTGCGTCATTTAAGTGAGTTCGATCCTCACCTCCCGCGCTTTCGATATTATTTTTTGGGCCGCGTTAGTTTAATGGCAAAACCCTTGATTTGTAACCAAGAAACGGCAGTTCGATTCTGCCCCGCGGCACCACTTTATTCTAAATAAAAATTTCTAGAACACCGAACTCGATTCGAACTAGTAATTTTAACTAACTTATCATTTGCAACTTCTTATTTTAATATTTATTTTGGCGAAGTGCGAAGTCTTAAAAATAAGCTTTAACCTTTAAAATACTTATGCGTCCATGGTGAAAGGGATATCACAAGAGTCTTCTAAATTCTTATTTCTGGTTCGAATCCAGATGGACGCACTTTAAATGTTCGAATCTATTAAGGTTGCTGGGTTTATTGTTAAAAATAATAAAGCTTTACTCGCAAACCTTATAAAAACAGTATAATCACTTTACCGATAAAAAAGGTGGAGTCGAACTTGTTAACAGATAAAAAGTTAAAAGGAGATATCGGCGCAACGCAAGTTATAGCAGACCTTTCTAAAAAAGGATTCGTTATCTTCACGCCGGTTGTTTGTGAATCTTTACCATTTGATCTTATTGCATATAAAGATGGAAAATTTTTAAGAATTCAATGTAAATACTCCTCTTGTCATACAGTTTCCACTGGCACTAGCTGGTCGGATAAAAATGGAAACCATAAGAAAAAATATTCTGATAATGATTTTGAATATTTTGGAATCTATTATCCTGATATAGATAAAGTTCTTTATCCCTCTATAAAATTTAGAGGAGCAAAAATTTCAACGGAAGTTGGAAATTCGGCTACACCATTTTATTGGTGGGAGGATTTCTTGGAGCTTACTGATGTTGCTTCAAAAAGAACATATCGAGATTTTAACTTAGAACTTACAAAAGCAGAAACTGAAAAGCGGATTGAATCACGATTCAAAACAAGAAAAGTAGAACGTCCATCAAAAGAAGAATTGCATAAACTTCTATGGGAAAAGCCTACTCAAAAGATCGCTGAAGATTATGGAGTATCAGATAAGGCGATTGAGAAGTGGTCTAAGTTTTATGGCATAAACAAACCTCCTCGTGGTTATTGGGCTAAAAAAGCAGCCGGCAAAATTTAAAACTTTATGGTGGTCGGAATTTCCTAACAGTTTTTCCGGCCACCTTTCGTTTTGATGACAGTAAAATATTCTAAGCAACATCTATTGACAATTTCTGAATGGATATTAAGTTGGTTGCTGAAAAGGAGACCAAATATGCTTGATCGAAATAAGAATGAGTTAAATTATGGTGATGAGGTTTATTTTTATGCCACTCTTCGCCATGAGTGGATGATGGGCTTTGTTCGAAAGATTAACCATGAAGACAATGAAGCCTTGGTAGATAACGGCTCAAAAGAAAACTCAGACTTACGAGAGAACGGATGTTCTTATTCGGCTTGGGTTGATCCGAGTGAAGTAATTAAAATCTTTCCAAAGTTTCAGTCGGTTGATGTTGATGTAGTTGAAACGAAGTCAACTTCCCAAGAAGTTGATCCCCAAACCGTTACTGAATCCGCCGTAGAAGTTGCGGCTGAAGTTGTTGCGGAAACTTCTCAACTTGACAGCAAGCCTCGTCCTCGCCCAGAGTGGAATGCACCGCAAGAAAAGAATTCTGGAAAGTCGGAAAGAAGTTATCGTCCTCGCGAGTCAAGAGATTAATCTTTAGTTTTTAGCGGAGGTATTTGTTGGGCCACCTATCTCGTTATGCTTCCGCTGAAATGGAAGCCGTTTTCTCTAATGAAAATAAATATTTAACCTGGAGAAAAATTTGGCTTTCATTGGCTAAAAATGAAAAAGCTCTTGGCGTTAACATTCCAGATGAAGCAATCCTATCTCTCGAGCAATCTTTAAAAGATATTCGTTGGGATAGGGTTTCTTATTGGGAAGGTGTAACTCGTCATGAAGTTTTGGCCCACATTCATGCTTGGGGAGAGGTTGCGCCAGAAGCGAAACCTTATATCCATCTTGGTGCAACTTCTTGTGATATTATGGATAATGCCGATTTAATTTTGATGAGGCAAGGTTTAGAATTGCTTTTGAGAAAGTTAATTGCGGTAAATCATCATCTTTGCAAGTTTGCTTTGAAGTGGAAAGCTAAAAGAACATTAGGTTATACTCATTTTCAATCTGCACAATTAACGACAGTAGGAAAGCGCTCTTGTCTTTGGCTTCAAGATTTGGATAAAGATTTTAATAATCTTTACTCTATTTGCGACAATCTTTCCTTGCGAGGATTGAAAGGCGCAGTTGGAACTTCAGCGAGCTTTCAGTCTTTGATTTCAAATGTTAAAAAATTGGAATCAAACTTTGCTGCAGATTTTGATTTTGATGATTGCCTTATCATTTCCGGGCAAACCTATTCTCGTAAAATTGATTATGAGATCATTTCAACTATATCCGGAATTGGAATCTCTGCGGCAAAGATGGGGGCAGATTTAAGATTACTTTCTCATTTGGGGGAAGTAGAGGAACCTTTTGAAAAGAGTCAAGTGGGCTCTTCTGCTATGCCCTATAAGCGCAACCCAATGAGGGCCGAACGTTTATGTTCTCTCTCTCGCCACCTCGTTAATCAGGCTAATGAAGCAGCGCAAACGGCAATGAATCAGTGGCTGGAGCGAAGCCTAGATGACTCTGCTGGTCGGAGACTTTATATTCCGGAAACATTCTTGACAGCGGATGGTATTCTAAATATTCTTTTAAATCTATCTTCCGGTCTTGTTGTGAATGAAGCGATCATTGAAAAGAATGTCTTGGAAAAGTTGCCTTATTTGTTGACCGAGAAATTGATTCTAAAGTTGGTTGATAGCGGAATGGATCGTCAGACAGCGCATGAGAAAATCCGTCAAGTTTCTTTTTCATCAAAAGAAAGTGTTTCTTCGGGCGGAGAAGATTTATTTTCTAAATTGATTAGCGAAGATGTAGATTTAAATTCTGCTTGGCAATCTATTTTGAATTCGGAAGGTTCTGAACTTATTGGTTTAGCCGAAACTCAGGTTGCAAGTTTTGTAGAAAGTATTTATATTAAGTATAAGACATTGCCCAGCTTTAATAACAACCTTTCTGTTTGATTCATAAAATAGGAGATGTTCATATGACGACCCTTTCGAAAATTTGGTCTTTCGTGGTTCTTGTCGCAAAGTTTGTTGGTGCCTTTCCGGGTAAGTTTGGCGCATTTGTTTGGGACCATATTGAATGGTTGTGCGTTGCGCTTGCCGTTTTGATGGCTGCTAAAATGTTTATTGCGGGAAATATGAAACAGCAAGCATATGAGAGGGCGCTTCAAGAGGATCAATCTTGTGCAATTAGTTGTCTTCCATATGTTTCAAGGCGCATTGAAGTTCTAGGTCAGACCAAATGTTATTGTTACAATAACCTTGGAATGTTTGAGCCTAATGAGTGAGTTTATTGAGGTCAAAATATTTTCTCCATATTCAATTGGAGATATTTTGGTCGCATTTGTTGACGTTGCAGAATCGGGGCCAATGTTTGGATATCTAAGATATTCGGATGCTGAGTCCCGTTTTGAAGAAAATATTGTTTCCAATGTTTCCGGCGAGGAAGCTTGCATGGTAACCGCTATCCGAACAGAGGTTTTCCGAGGCCACGCAGAATTGTACTACCAATTAGTTTCCGAAAAGATTAATGGTTGGTTCTCGGCAAGCGAAATAGATGAAAGATTTCATGTAACAACCAATGACGTTTGATAAAATTAAAGCTGGCGATATCATTTCTTTTTCTCATTCTTGCATTTTCGAAGGAGGTCCAAGCCCCCTTTCGCCTATTTACTTTTTTGATCCAGATTATTTTAATGCAAAGCTTTGCCAGAATGAAAAAGAATTAGATATCTCATCTTTATGTTCTCACAAATATGCTGTTAAGCCTGAATCCAATCAGATTAAATATTTTGTATCTCAAGTTATCTTTCCTCATGAAGATTGTGTTATTCGTCTGCCTTTAGCGGGGCAGACAAACCCCAACCAATCCATATATTTCGCAAGAGTGATTAGCGAAACTAATTCTGGGTTTATTGTTCTTCGTCAAATCGCAGATGAAATTCTGGCCCTATCTAGAGTTCCAATCATTCGCCAGATACGTTTTGACGTTATGGTGGTGAAAATTCAATGAATTTAAAAAACAAAATTCTTATTTTTAAGAAAAACATCTTCTCGGTTTGCTCTGATAGCTTGCGGTCTCTTAATCGAGATTTTTGCGAAGATTGTCCTTTTTCAAGAGAAGATAGGTTAAATATCACCAACCTAAATTTGAGAGCCGAACAAAGAGCTTTTGTTTTAGAACAATTTGAAATTAATTATTGCGATCTCTGCGGCGGAGCATTTGATGAAGCCGGAGAATATCTCGCCCTCAAAGTTATTTCAGAATTTTATAACGGTTATATTGCTGTGACAAAACATTCTATAGAAACAAAAATGGATGTTTATTGAAAAGGAGTGGTCAATGTTAGAAAAAGAAATGCAAACTATTTTAACAAAAGAATTAGAGTCATATTCAAAGCGTGTTCGAAAAACATTTGAACGCTGGGCTCGCAACAAATTCCCAAAGATGCAACTCGCAACTTGTGTTTTTGAACCGGGAGAAAGCCTTGGTTTCATTTTCATTTGCGGCGATCTAAAGTTTGAATCAGAAGAAAAGCTAAAAGAATGGAAGCTTTCATCGGAAGTTCAATCTTATCTTAACAAGAAGAGCATGCTTGCATTCTGTCAATCGGCCACTCAAATTGATTTTATTCACGGCAAGAATAATTCTTTTCTTGTTGTAGAGTTCAACGGAGAGATTGCGGATGAGCCTGCAGAGCCAACTTCTGCCGACCAAGAAGTACCGGAAACTCTACCAGAACAGAGTGAATGAGTTAGAAATCTCTTAATATTAAGAACAGAGATAGGATATTGCCATGAAAAAACTTAAAGCTGTTATCTCTGTTCTTAATTCTCTTGGTTTAAAAAAAGAAGCAATCGCTGTAAAAAATCTTTTAAATGATTCTTCGGATGATGAAGTTTTTGAAGGCAACCAAGAAATTAGAAAAGTATTGGCGCATATCGACGGCCCATCAGGCGTAGGTAAGACGGCATTGATGGGTAAGTTGGAATACTTCGGCTTCTCCACAGTTGATTTAGATAACTTTGATTCCGTAGCTTGCGGCATGTTAGATTTGCCTCACGGTTGGAAAAGCTCCCATCTTTTTACCGATGAACTTCTTCGTCAAGTTCACCAGATTCGCTCAAACCTTTTATCAAAATTTATTAGATCTGAAGATCCACAGCACACTATCTTGCTCGGCATTCACATTGAAAGCGGAACGAGATATGATATTGAAGCGGATTATAAAATCCTAATGGTGGATGATGTTGGGGCGATTGTTGAAAAAAGAATGAAGCGAGATCATTTGGCGGAAAAAGAACGTCCAAGAATCCAAAAAGAAACGGTTGATTATATTCAAGAATTAAAAAATCTTGGATACATATCAATGACAAAGGATGAGATTATTAAATTCTTCCGTCACAAAATCTAACGCAGTAAAATCAAATAAGTTCAGAGAAGCAATATGGATCCTGAAATTAGCGTTAGATTTGATGAGGCCGAACAGCGATTTGTTGCAAAAGTTTTCTCTCACGTTGTTTGTGAAGTGAAGATTTTTTCATCTCTAAAAGTTCTCAATGAACATATCGAGCCAATAGGTTTTCATCCATTCTTAGAATCAAGAAGAGGTAAGATTGGCTGGCTGCAATATTTAGCCATTCCGGAAGCTTTGAAGGGTAGAAACTATGGCGGCAAAGTTATTTCTAAAATCTTTCAACTAGCCAAGAAGCATGAATTAAAAGCCATCTACGCTCATGCTGAAACAAAAGAATCAGAAAAGGTTTGCACGAAACTTGGAGCGATTCCTCTTCCGCTGTTGGATGATAAGTTTTGTTTGAAGCCATTTCGAAAAGAGTTGCTGTAAAATAAGGAGAAAAATATGAGTGTTTTGTTTGGATTGATTTGTTCTCTCTTTAGTTTTGTTTTAGCTTTCGCCTGTGGAGTTGGTACAGGTTATCTTTTAACTAAGAAAAATATCCTACGCTAAGTTAGATTTGGGATTGCGTTATTCGGAATGTAAGTTAGAATGATAGTGTCGTGGCAAAAAGTCACTGACTCAACTCTAATCAAATCGGAGAATAGCAATGTTTTTTATTCTACATCTACTTATGGCATGTTCATCTACTGATAGTTCAAAGGCTCTAGATACTAGCACCTGTGAAGATTCAGTAGTCGATTCTGATTCCGCAGATTCAGATTCTTCCGATTCTGATACTTGCGCCTCAGAGTGATTTCTTAAAAATCGAAAAAGAACGAGAGAGTCCAAGTGGCTTTCTCGTTTTTCTTGTTTTCGAGGTTAACATGAAGCCCGATCCTTTTTATGTTATTGTTGATAGGGATGGAACGGTAACGACAACATTTCCTCAAAATACTGTTTTCGATGAGATGTGTCGTTACGCCCAGCGAATTCTTCCTAAGTTACATCCTGCTGATGCGCCGTTTTCTCTTTGGCTCATAACGGATGAAGGTTGGTTTGAGCAGAAAGAAAAATGCAATCTATCTTCTTTCTTTGGAGTCGAGATGGATCATAAGATGCGTTGTAGGGTAGCTACGCAAAAAATCATTGAAACGATTGGCTCTTGCGGCAAACCAGAGTCTCTTGAAGAAGCAACCGAAAGGATTATCGCACATATTGAAGCTTTGCGTAAAGAAAACAAAATGCTAATGAATAAGAATAAAGAATAGGAGTTGACAATGTTGAAAAAGTATGGTGTAACAAAGCAGGGAATGGATCAAAATAACATTGACCGTGTACCTGAGAATGAAAAGGTAAGCGTTGAAGATTCATCAAATGAATGGAACATTCTTCAGCACCGAGAAGAATTAAAGAAAAATGCAGATCGAAATCCTGCTGATGAAATTCTTTTAATTCAAGATTCAAAAACCGGCGAGCAAAAAGAAGTTTCAAAATCATCTGTTAAGCGAATCTAATATTCAAAAACAAATTAGCCACCTTCTTCAGGTGGCTTTTTGTGTTTCTGCTTTCTAGATTTTCCTTTTGAGATATCGTAGAGTCGATTTAAATGAGAACCCGCTGAGGCGCTTCTCTTGATCATATTGACAACCACGATGTTTCTTTTCTTTATTTCCTTTTTCTTTTTCGTCACAAACTCTCCCTTCTGACAAATTGAATATCGCAATGTTTATCTGCAATATTCTTAATTGTCAATAGAATTAATATTTTTTATTTTCATGAGAAAAATTCTATTAATTGAATAAAATTTTCTTGAAAGATATTGGGAGAAGCCTATGCGAAAAGTTGTTGAAAAAGAAAATGAGGCGTTGGCAAACATCATAAATTCATGGCTTTCTTTTGCGAAAGAAAGAAGATGCGAATCGAGTTGTGAACTTTGGGAAATGATACAATCTTCTTGTCATGGTATGTCTCGTGCAGAAATTATAACGATGTTTTCCAAGTATCTTTCTGACTCCTCCCTTTCTGAGCTTATGAAGATCTCCGAGGACTGGCGCAAAGAAAAAACTATAAACATCTCTTGACTAACTCCTCTTAATGACGTAAGATAAAGCTGAAGCTCAAAAGGAGATTGAATATGGCTGATTTGTTTTTGGTTCGTGGTATCAGTGGCGCCGGGAAGTCAACCCTTGCCCACAAGCTTTCTTGTGAAGTTGTTTCTGCGGATGACTTCTTCATGGTGGATGGTCAATATAAATTTAATGCGACCGCCCTACCTCAAGCGCATCAATGGTGCCAGAGTCGTGCGGAATTTTTCCTAACCGCTGGAAACGATGTTGTCGTTGCGAATACATTTTGCGAACGATGGGAAATGGAGCCATATATTGTTATGGCCAAAAAGTTTAAAGCTACACTTACCGTTGTAGATCTTTATGATGGCGGTCTAACCGATTCCGAACTTGCTGCACGAAATGAGCATGGCGTTAATCTAGATGGAATTTCTAAAATGCGTCAACGCTATGAACATGATTGGAAGAAGGGTAATCCAATTGCACCTTGGCTACGCAAAGAAGAAAAGCCAAAGCCTGTTGAAGCCCCAAAGCCGAAAGCTGAAACTAAACCGGAAGTTAAGGTTGAAGCTAAGCCGGAACCAAAACCAGAACCAAAGCCTTCACCAAAAGCCGAAGTTAAATCTGAACCAAAACCGGAACCCAAGCCTTCCGTAAAATCAGAATCTTCAGAAAAACCTAAACCAGAAGTTAAGGCTCAACCGGCACCAGCGCCCACTCCGGCTCCAGAACCAACTCCGACTCCTGCTCCAGAAAAACCTGAGCAAGAAAAGGCTAAGGTTGAAGTTGCGCCAGAAAAGGTTGAGGAAAAAAAGGTTGAAGATAAACCCGCAGAGGTCGCTCAGCCAACCGCAACTCCAGAAGTTGCCAAGCCAGCAGAAGTTGCGCCTCCTTCTGAAAATGCTACCTGAGATAAAAGAAAAAATCCAGCAGGAGATTGAGTCGAAAAAAGACTCATCTCCTGCTTACTCTGCAACGCTTTCTTTCTTCAAATCTCTTTCTGACGAAGAATGTTTTGAATTTCTAAAGCGTTGCGGAATTGTTGATGAAGCCGGTCAGTTAAAAGAATTGCAGAGATGGAGCAACAATGAATAGCGTTTTTCAAAAACTAAAGGCCACACCTACTTGGACTTTGGTTTTGTTTTTTGTACTTATTATTATTCTTATTGGAATCGTTAATCATAAAGCGCCAAAGAACGTCTCCAAACAAGCGCAAGAAACAGCTATCATTGCTTCACGGGTTGTTGAGACACACCCTAAAACTGGCGTTGTTTGTTTCGTCTACGTTTACAAATCAAGCAATTCTATTTCCTGCATTAAAGATTTTTCGGCGGTTTCAAAATAATGCATATCTCAAATCAAAAAGTTTATGCAGTCGAAAGTTTTCTCCGAGATGTTAATCCAGCAACATCCGCTCATTCCGAAAGCGAAACCCCAAACGAACGACGCTATTCAAATCGAAAGAAAGAATCAGAAGAAAAGAAAGATAAAGTAATCTTATCGGAAGAAGCAAAGAGAATCTTAAAACTAATGAGTTTAGGAGTTCACCCATGAACAAAATTATTCGAACCGGTGTATTTGAAACCAACTCATCCAGCTGCCACTCTATTGCTATCGCAGAAGAAGATAAACAATTTGTTTTTGATTCCATCTCTCCCGATAGTAATGGAGTTGTTTCTCTTACCGGCGGAGAATATGGATGGTCTTGGTTTAAAACAAATTCATCTATTGAAAAAGCAAATTATGCCGCCCAACAACTTGGTGATAATCAGAATCTAATTAATGTCATCAGAAAGCAAACCGGCGCTGACAAAGTAGTTATTGAAACAGAGGCCGGCTATGTTGATCATCAATCAACAGGACTCGTGGAGGATAACGAAGAATGGTTAAAGAATTTTATCTTCAATAAGAACTCGTGGCTATTCGGTGGAAATGATAATTCTGACCCTTCGGATTATTTCTATGATGTTCCAGAATGGCGAGATGGAAAATTTATTGATATAAAATATAACTACGCCCTTAGGGTTGAAGGATATGATGAGAAATATTTATTTAAATCTCTACCCGGCGAAGATTACAGGGTGAAAGATGCGATCTTACGCATCGCTGGTTCAATTAAAACTGTTAAGGGTAGTTTTCAATTTTATGATTTAGATATTGAATTTGGAAAAGCTATCTATAGAAAGGCTAGCCTTTATGATGATGCCCGAAAGATAGTTGAGAAAAGGAATCCGCCAAAAGATAACTTTAGCTCCTTTCCTCACGAAGAAGTGCGGGTTGTTTATGCCGAATTGGCTAAGATTCCAGAAAATCAAGAAGCATTAAAATTCTGGATTGAAAAAGCAGACTAAAATAGATTCTTCCGCTGCGCCATGCATTTTTTGCGTGGCGTTTTTGTTTTTGCCGGTTTAATTTTTTCTAAGGAAATCTAAAATGAAAGAGAAAAAGAAAAAATTAGTCGGCGTCTACAAAATGTTCATGGGCGATAATATTTATGTTGGCGGCAGTTGCAACATCGAGAATCGCTGGCGAGAACATAAATATACAATGCGAGGCAACCGTCACCGCAACGCTAATGTCCAAAAGCTTTGTGATGAATTTGGCGTCGAGGCATTTCAGTTTGAAGTAATTGAGTTCTGCCAAAAAAGAACCCTAAGAAAGAAAGAACAATATTGGATCGATAAATTAAAACCAAACCTTAACGCCTCTCTTATTGTTGGAAAGTTTCCACCAAGAACGCCCGAGCAGTTGGAAGCTATTTCCCGATTAGCAAAAGAAACTTTAAGCAAAAAAGTTTATCAATATAACTTTGACGGCGAACTTGTAAACGAATGGAATAGTGTTGCTGACGCCGCAAGGGCTTTAGATATAGATGGTTCCAGAATATCAGCAGCAGCATTGAAGCCCGGAAGAACGGCTTGCGGTTTTATGTGGCGCTATGAATACAAGGAATCCATCGAACCCTATACCGACACATTTAAATATAAAAGAGTTAATGTCTATCATCTAAATGGAAAGCTTGTTTACGAAAACAAATCCGTTATTGCTTTAACTAAAATCTTAGATATCGGCATCCCAACGATTTCTGTGCGATTAAAAACTAAAACTCCTGTTGGTCGCAAGTACTTCTTATGCCTTTCCGATGAAGAGTTTGATATATCCCAATTTACAAAGGTTGATGTTAAAAAATTCTACCTTTATAGAGCGGGAGACTTTGAATTCCATGATACCTGCACCATGAAACAGCTTGTCAATCGTCACGGAATGAAGAAGAGGAATATCTACCTGCATTTAAATTCAAAGCAAGACAAGCCTTACAAGAGGTTTTACTTAAGAAAAGAGTATTGCGGCGAAAAGCTTACCGAGTTAATCTCAGAATAAGCGAAAATAACCTGTTTTGTGTAATTTTTTATTAATAATTAGGCGCATAATTGATCAGCTTGAAGCTACATTTATTTTAACATCTTTTACAGCATATTTTGCGCAGACAAACTACAAGATTCCTACAACAAGATTGACAACTTTTATTACACAAAAATAAGCAAGATACATCCTTTATTATTCTTTGGTATTTTTAAACAAGTTTGGATGATAATAATGCTCCTAAAAGAATATCAAAACGGTAATGCGCTGGTTAAACTCTATAAAGATGGCACTCGAACTATTGAATTTGAAGGTGAGCTCAAGCCTACCGCTCCATTCAATGTAGATATTCGAGTAAATACTTCTTGCAGCTTTGGCTTTAATGAGAAAACAGGAAAATCTATCTGCTCTTTCTGCCATGAGTCCGCTGTGACCAACGGAAAGGAGTGTGATTACCAAATTCTAAAAGAAAAGCTAAAGCCTTTGCCTTCCGGTATGGAGTTAGCTATCGGCGCAAACGAATTAAGTCCTGGCCTTATTTCTTTTTTAGAATGGGCGAGTGGTGAAGGATTCATTTGCAACCTAACCGTCAACCAAGGCCATATTCCAAAGTATCACAAGAAGCTTAAAGAATTATTGGATTCAGGATCCATTTATGGATTGGGGATTTCTTATCGCCCGAACCTCTCTTGGAAAATTCCAGAAGAATTACTTTCGCATCCCAATACGGTTCTGCATGTAATTTCCGGCATCGATTCTTTTTCTGATGTAAAAGGGTTGGCCGAAAAGGGAGTCAAGAAGATCTTGATCCTTGGAGAAAAAGATTTCGGATTCAATAAAGGAAATGTAGATCTATCTTCTCCCAAACATAAAGAATGGTTCTGGTGGGTTCATGAATTGTTTTCTATATTTGATGTGGTATCGTTTGATAACTTGGCATTGGAGCAGCTATCGGTAAAACGATTCTTCTCCGATAAGTCATGGAACACATTTAATAATGGCGAATGGAGTTTTTATATAAATGCGGTGGATGGTTATTTCTCTCCGTCTAGCCGATCTCCCGATAAAACTTCTTGGTATGATTGTGATGCTATTGAATATTTCTCTCGACTTCAAAAGTTCCCATAAGGAGTTAGCATGATCGCAATTAATGATTCTGATTTTTCAAAAGAGGTTCTATCCTCTTCCCTTCCTGTTCTTGTTGATTTTTGGGCAACTTGGTGCGGTCCATGCAAGGCTATGATGCCTCATATGGAAACTCTTTCTAAAGAATATGGCGATAAGCTAAAGGTCGTAAAGATCGAGGCGGATAAAAATCCTTCGATCTCAAACAGCTATGGCGTCACCGGAATTCCAACGATTATTCTTTTCAAAGATGGAAAGATGGTAGCGAAGCACGTTGGCGCCGCTCCTCTTGCTGGACTAAAGAAATTTGTCGATCCGCATCTTTGATATTTTCGGATAGTATAAAAAGAAAAGCCCGGAGATTTATTCCGGGCTTTTTAGTTTTTGGAATCGAATAATTTCATCTTCAAAGATCCATGTTGATATATTCTCTCCGAGAATTTTGAAATACATTCCATCAAATGTTAATTTCTTTTCAACGATTAGAAAAATATCAGAATCTTCGATATCAAAGATTACATTTATTTTTGTTAACTCAGATTCCTCTCGACCAAAAATAAAACCGCAGCCTTCAAATGCGCCGCCGTCAATTAGTGCGCCACTATATCTTATGTGTCAATCCATACGCAAAATATATAACATATTTATTTAATCAAAATAAATTCTGCTACTTTTTTTAATTATAGTAGGATTTGATAAAATGTATTCAATCACAAAGTTTTCAAAATTATGCGGCGTTTCTAATATGACTCTTTACCGCTGGGAAAAAGAGGGCATATTAATACCAATTATTTTAAAATCTGGACATAGAAGATATACAGACGAGCATTTCCAAAAAATTAAAGGTGTAAAAGCTGAGCCTAGATTAAATGTTCTTTATTGCCGAGAATCTACTCAGCAACAATCTAACTCCCTAAAAGAACAGGAGCGACGATTAAAAGAATTTTGCATATCAAATGGTATTCAAGTTCATAAAGTGATATCGGAATTCGGCTCTTCTTTAAATTATAAAAGAAAAGGTTTAATCGAAATCTTTAATCTAATAAAAGAAGATAAGATTGAAACTTTAATTATACATTATAAAGATAGACTTTTAAGGTTTGGTTTTGAATTAATTGAAGAATTAGCGCAAAGCAATAATTTCAAAATTATTATAGTAGATGATTCAGAATCAGATAAATCAAAAGAACAAGAATTTGCGGAAGATTTAATTTCTATCGTTCATCACTTCAGCATGAAGCTTTACGGATCTAGAAATTATAAAAAGAAAGTAGCTAACGCTGTTCAAAATCTAGAAGAGATTAAAAATGAAATCTCTTAAAGTTAGATTTTTTCCTGATCATTATCAAGAACTTGTTCTGAAGACTTTATCTGATGAACATAAACTTCTTTATAATCAATTGCTTTATTTTGCGAAAACCACTTATCAAGCCGGGAAGCTTGACTTTAAAGATGTTTATAATTACCACAAACAAGTTAGAATCAATAATAATCTAACCATCCATTCTCATTCTGCCCAAAATACCTATCATCAACTTATCGAAGCAATCAAATCTTATTATTCAAAAAGAAAAACAGATCCTTCGGCAAGATTTCCTTCTCAATTTAAAACCTATAAAAATTTTAATGCCTTTTCTTTTCACTACAATAAGGGTGGCGGGGGATTTAAGCTAACGGAAAAAGGTTTTTACATATCATTAGATAGGAAAAACAATTTAGCTATAGACCTTTCTTCTTATTTTTCAGAATCCGAAATATCAAATTCAAATATTAAAACATTAACGATTACAAAAGAAGAGGATGCTTACTATGCCATATTTACATATGGAACTTCGCATTCTAACCATAATTTAGATGTGGATAAATTTTTATCCATAGACTTGGGGATATCCTCTATTGCCTGTTGCTATTCAAATCAGATAGATCCTTTTTCTATTCAAAATAATAGATATCGAAAAATAGAAAAAACAAAAGAAAAGCTACAAGGAATGAGTGATAAAAAGAAAAAGGGATCTAGGAGATGGAAAAGAATCCGGGCTTTATATAAAAAGGCAGCAAGAAAGCAGGCTAATAAAAATAAAGATTTCCAGCATAAAGCGAGTAGGGTTATAATTAACAAGTGTTTGGAGTCAAACATTGGTACATTAATCGTTGGTGATATCCAAACTAAAAGCTTAACTAAATCAAAAAAGTCTAATTCTACTTTAAATAAATCAACACAGAATCAAGGAACCCTATCAAGGTTCAAAACATTTTTAGAATACAAAGCTAAAAATGAAGGTATAAGTTTTCATTTAGTAGATGAAAGCTACACATCTCAGACAAATTGTATAACAGGAGAGATATCTTTAAACTCTGATCTTTCGATTAGAGAGGTTGAGTTGCTTCCCGGTTTTACAATAGATAGAGATTTAAATTCGGCAATAAATATTGCAAAACGAATTAAGGGTAAATGGTTTACCCAAGATGATAATTTTAAGCCATCATTGCTTAAATTTCATCAGATGTATATGGATAACTTCTCCAGGTTATTTATATATGACAAAATTTGTTAAGAATTTTGAAACCATCAGATCTCCCGAATCTATCTGACTCATGTTTTGGAACCGTTTGGAGAATCATTTTTAGAATTGCCATTCCACACGACGGAATTGCTTTCCAGATATTCTCCGGATAGAGTTTCGTTCAATCCATTTGAGCAAATGATCTTGAAGAAAGAATAGTAGTCCTTCTTTATTTCTTGTAAAACAAAAAATATATCCTTTTTGTTTTCAGCAATATCTCTAATGAAGATTCTAAACTCTCCAACCTCAATCAAGGCTGCTCTCCGTAGAATATAGTTCGACCATCCACTCCGGCCTCCTCATAAGAGTGCCGTCTTCAAAAAGCAAAGTGCAAATACCATCCTCTGTCTTTGCTGAAATAAAGATCGTAGTATTCGGAGGGATTCTAAAATAAGAATCCGGCTTATTGCTTGAGTCGGCAGATTGAGTTTTATCTTTGCGCCACACTCTGATTTGACCAGCATTAATCATTGCACCTCCAAGTTTTTTACAAGAACTCTTCGGATAGTTTCTTTGTTCCACTTACCCTTTCTTGGTTTAAAGCGGAAGTCAGTTAGATAATTGCAAATCTTTTCCATAGATAATCCTTTCTTTCTTAACTCCAGGATTTCTAAAATAACAAGCTGTTCGTATTCATTTAAGATTAGGCTCTTGCCATCTTCGGCTAAACTAAATCCAAAAGGAATGTCGCCAACTCTTTCCCCCGCTTCTTTTTTCTTTTTTAAAGCAAGTCGGGTTAGTTCGCTTGTATTTCTGGCGCCGTCTCTGCCGTGGGCTAAGCCGTGGCATTTATGGCAGAGAGGAATAGTCTTAGTTCCACCAAGGGAACGTGGCACAACATGATGATTGTGATCTGCTGCTGCGCCACATTCAAAACATAAATTTACATCCATAGGTTAGGGTTTACTCCTTTATGATGATAACACCATCTTCATTTGATGCAAACTAAATCTGTTCCATCGCCTCATCTAAATATTTTTTATGATTGACTAGAACGGCAGAATCAACCGCTGCACCCTTCATCAATAAAGACAAACATAATTCTTTAGCAGAATCTGTTGTGCCAAGTTTCGCTATTCCTTTCGCCTCAAGAAGTTCTTCTTCGGGTAAGGCGAGAGAAGATTTGTTAAGTAAATCTCGGAGCGTTTGCTTCCAATCTGAAGAGCTGAATGTAAAAGATTCTTTTTCAATTTTTATAAAAATCTTGAATGAAGAAAGCTTTTGGCTGCAAGCCTTTAGCGTTGCGAATCTTAGGTTGGCTTCAAATATCTTATAGCATTCGGATTCTTTCTTACGAAAAATTTCCTCGCCTTGTTTTTCTGAAGCTCCAGAGTTTTCCGATTCTAATTGGGAAACAAGAGATCTCTCCCAAATCAAATCCAAATAATCTTCTTGAATATGATGTTTTGGTTTCATCTCAAACATTTCGAGAAGTTCTTCTAACGAAAAATGGTTCTTCATATATTCCTCTCTGCATGAAGAAAAACCACCTTATTTTTCAAAGGTGGTTTTCTTTTGATGCGGCTTTTGATCTCTAAGACTTCTGCATAGCTTTTAGATAGAAAGCTAAATTTTGCTTTAATCGTTCATTGGATGATTCCATTTCAAAAGCAATCTTCCCGGCTTCAAGAGCTTCTTCAAATCGCCCTAAATAATAACAGGATAGTGCTTTGAAGTCGAAAGGAAGATAACCCCAAGCCTCTGCTGTGCAAAGATAATCTAGAGGCTTCTGAGTAATCGCCAAGGCTTTAATGGAGGCCCAGCGGCAAGACTCCCAATCTTTTTTATCATAAAAGATTTTCGCCAAACCAACCCAGTTCTCCCGACGACCGGAATCTTCAGCCAAGGCTCGCCAAATCCAGCTTTCGGAATTTGCGGGATCGGTTTCGGAAAGCAATCGACAAGCCGCTGCTCGTTCCGGCTTCCACGAAGCTAAATCTAAATAAATTTTTAGATGCCTTGTAGCTTCGACGTATCGTTTATTATAATAGTATTCTCGGCCAAGATAGTATTGGTTCCGATCATCTTTCGGGTCTTCTTGCACCGCCAATTCGAGAAGCGGAAGATATTGCGCTCTTGATTTGGTTGGATCTGGATGGTGGTGAATCTGAAGTCCATCTATCCAAATTTCTTTTTCAATAGTTCCTGCAAGCGGCATAATTACTTCATGAACGGGATGCTTCCAATAAAAACCCTTTCTTGAATGAATCTTGCTTGCGGCATACGTTAAGCCTTCTGAACCATCCGCATTCCAAGACCAAACATATTTATACTTTACTTTATTAAAACCTTGCGCCCCTTCAATGGCCTGTCTCCAACCCGGAATTAAAATCTCATCCATATCGAGACAGATACAAAGATCGGCATCTTCTGGAATGCAATCGATTGACCAATTCCTAGAAGTGTCAAATCGCCAAGGAGTAAATACTTTTTGATGAACCGTTACGCCAAGGCTTTCGGCAACACTGACGGTATTGTCGGAGGAACCTGTATCGCAAATGATTCGATAATCAGCTTCAGCGCATGATTCCGCCCAACGCTTTACGAAACCTTCTTCGTTTTTTGAAATGGTATATACAGCAACTTTCATTTTCATCTCCGTTGTTGCTTTTAGTTTTACTATTTTTTTAGAAGTTAGCTACTCTAAAAAAGCTTCCCATAAGTTTCATGAACATTATTCTGTCGGATAATCTTTCCGCCCGAACCGCCCGACCACCGCATTGAATTTAATCGTCGGAAAAATTCTTTAGCAATAGGATGAGAGCGAGCAACTTCACAATCGCTCTCAACTCCTCTAACTTCCCAGCAAACAGAATTGCCAGAATTCCTAAATGAAATGGAAGCTCCACAAAAAGAAATAATCACATCGCCCGTTGGAGGCAGAAATGGAATCTGATTCATCTTTGGAGATTGAAGTTTTGTAAATCCTCCCGACTCATCTTCCATAAAAAACATAGAATAAAGACGAGAAAATTTTACATCCATCTCATCGGTTGCCTTCAAACAATTTTTCTTGCAATGGCTTTTAATAACATCAACTCTTGCTTGATGCTTTTCTCCCCCACGAAAATAAGGACCAGCAGCTTTTACTTCTGGATATAATGCCTTAGCTTCCAGAAAATCCTTTTGAAGCAAAGCATTATAATAATCAATAAACACTTTTCGAAATTGCGTATACTCTCCCCTTGGAATAATAAATACGCCCCGCTCAAAAATATCTCCACTCATCTTGCAGATCTCCTCGCCAATCATTACCGATTCTTCATCGGGAGTCAAGAACATTCTTTCTCTAAAAGCCTGCATGAATCCAAAAGAAATGCGCTGGAAACATAAATCAAAGCATTTCTATCGGTCAAGCAAAGCCAAACTGGTTTAGCTTGGCTCGTTCTTCCAAATTCTTTTAAAACAAAAAAATATTGCGAAAGATTATTGTTTGCGGTCAGGAGGTTGTTGATCTCAAAAATCTGACCGGGGATGATCAACATGCTGCCCAATTCAAAAGCAATAAGATTGCCAAAACAAAAAGGATTGGCTTTTGATTCTCAACAACAAAAATAATGATCTCAGCAAAGAAAATAATGATCTGCAAAATGAACAAAGTAACAACAAGAGGTATCTTTTGAACTAATTCCATTTTAGAATTCCAGAAAAACTAATTGTTGCTTTCTAACCAACGCTCGCAATCCAGCGCCGCCATACAACCACTGCCTGCCGCCGTAATAGCTTGACGATATATATTATCCTGAACATCTCCGCAAGCAAAGATTCCGGGAACTGAAGTGCGAGAAGAACCGGCAATGGTTTCAATATACCCGCTTTCCGTTAGATGGATTTGATTTTTAAATAGGCCTGTGTTTGGATTGTGACCAATTGCTAAAAACAATCCGGAGACTTCAATCTCTTTCTCTTCGCCGGTTTGAGTATGGCGAACGATTAACCCTTCGCACTTCTCTTCTCCAATAACTTCCGAGACTTCATGATTCCAAACAAACTCAATTTTTGGATTCTTAAAAGCTCGATCTTGCATTACCTTAGAGGCTCGCAGCTTATCTTTCCGATGAATAACATAAACTTTTGAAGCAAACTTAGTTAGGAATGTGGCTTCTTCAAGAGCGGAATCTCCACCACCGACAACCGCAACCGGAACGCCGCCAAAAAAGAATCCATCACAAGTGGCACAAGCGGAAACCCCTCGACCTCTTAGTTTCTGTTCGCTGGGCAAATTTAGCCATTTAGCTGAAGCACCCGTTGCGATAATAACAGAATCGGCTTCAATCCATTCTTCGGAAGAATTTTTTAAAAGAAATGGTCGATAAGAGAAATCAACTTCTGAAATTTCATCAAATAGAAACTTAGCGCCGAACCTTTCGCATTGCTGCTTCATGCGATCCATTAATTCAGGCCCCATGATGCCTTCGGGAAATCCGGGGAAATTATCGACCTCTGTGGTAATGGTAAGCTGACCTCCCGGCTGCAATCCTTCATAAACATATGGAGTGATATTTGCACGAGAAAGATAAAGCGCTGCCGTTAAACCCGCTGGCCCCGAACCTAGAATAACAACTTTATGCATTGTGAAGTCCTATTGTTTTATCACTGGATTCTACTTAGAACTATTCGTTTCATACAGATATGTAAACTTTTTTCCATATTTTCTTATTGTATAATTTAAATAAGGCTTAATTAATTCCTTATCAATTACAGATATAGCAATTGGAGCCTGCTTTACCTTTTGGAGCGCTTTTTCTGTCATGTATCCTTTTATTTCATAAACAATTTCATTTACTTCAAAGTCGGGATGATAATTATAAGTATTGCCTTCCCAAATATAAGGGAATACCAATTTAGATCTTTTTATTTTAATATCATGCTCAAGATGATATATTAAAAATGCAAGCTCCCAACTACTATCACACCAGATACCTTGGTACCACCCAGAAAGACCTCGACCAGATCCTTTTTTGTACCCTCCCGTTTTCGCTCCAACCTTAGCGCATCGCTCTCTTTGCTTTTGCTTGTTTTCTTCAGAGAGTCTATCCCACGTTGTCTTATAACGTTCTTTCCCCACGCTAGTTACTATTTTTCTTTTTACTTCTTTGGCTCCATCCTCTCCATAGAGTTCTTCGTATTTCTTTCCCTTATTCCAAGGGGCTTTGCCGGTAGCACCCTTTGGGTGCGGTATTCCCCATTTTTCAAGTGGATTAATTCCAGCCTTCCTTTCGGAATCTCTTCTACATTTAGCTTCGCACCTATTTACATTTTCGCAGCAACACCAGTTGCCGTTTTTAAACTGCTTGATGCCGGGCTTGCCGCAACCATAAGCGCAAATATTTTTTTGACTTTCCATATTAGACATGGAAAGATAATACTTAATTATGGTGAAGTTTTAAACTTTATCAAGTTATTTTAAGAATCTTTTTTGAAATTTAGACTCGATTAAAATGTATCTTCAAACTAGATAATGGCAGAGGGTGCGAGGATCGAACTCGCGTTATGCTTTTACACATAAACCAACTTTCCAGGCTGGCACCTTCACCTCTCGGTCAACCCTCTACAGCATTATCTTAACAAGATTTCATCAAACAAGACTTTAAGCTTCCGTTACTAAAAACTTAATAAAATCATATTTCAGGCTTTATTAAATTCTGTTCTTGATTTTTAAACCAAGCATCACGGTACGCTAAGAGATTTGTTAAGATCTATTTTTATTAAGTGGATTTAGTCCAAACAATTCTCTTAACTTTTTTGCATAAAGCAAATCTCTTTGCACGGCTTCAGAGATTCTCCGTTCTATCGAACGGAATTGATTTATGCAAGCACTTACATATCCACGACTAAGTTATACCAAATTAACTATAGTTTGCTAGATTTATTTAGCAATTATTTTATTAGCCTAATCCCGTTCAACTCCATCTCATCACAACTTTATATTACCAAAAGATTCTCAGCCGCAGCAAAGCAAATCAATATTAAATAAAACCAATCTAAATATTCTGGATAGTTTTCGGTTCTAACGATGAGAAAGCCTTAAGTAGAAAGCTCTTTATGATAAGCAACTAGTTTTAGAAGCCCGTCAAGATTTAGCATTTGTTCATCGGATGGATCAAGAATAGCGCGAAGCATAGCCGCAACATCGCTTACGCCTTCCGATCTTCCTTGATTATAAATTTTTCCATCAACTTTTGACAACTCAATAAATTCATTAATGGTTTGGATGAGTTGAGCCTTTTCTTTTTTTCGAGAGAATACTTCATATCGAAGTTGAATCAACTCCTCCGCTTCTTTCTCTCTTTGTTGGATCCCGGCTTGATCTAAATCATAAGCAATAGCTTTATCTTGCGCTTCAGCTAACTTTTCTTTTAGTTCTGCATTTTCTTTTAGCAAGAAAAGATATCGTTCTTCTATTGCTTTATTGATAGCGCTCATCCATTCCAAGCATTCTAAAAGCTGTTCCGGTGTTGCGTTCTGCCAAGATTCATGCATAAATCACCAACTTAGAAAGCTTATAGAAGATTGCTATCCTTTTTGAGTCATTCATATTGCGTTTGATTGTCGGGATTGAGGATAGTTTTTACATCATCTTCTGGAATAGAAAACAAATCTTGCAGAGCTTTCTTTGCTGCATCCATCGTTTTATATTCTAAACCATCTGTTTCTGTTTCGGAACGAGATTCTTTAGAAGGCCAGAAGATTCGCCAAGTCCAGTTTGCTTTTGGCTCTGTTTTCCAACTAATGTTGTAGCCAAAACAATCGAGAAAACGTTTTGTTGTTACAGCCCGATCTGGCGTTCCGGCAATCCAACCTTTAAGATTAAGTTTGGCATCTTCCAAATCAAATCGATCAATGCAATAATTCTGCACCCAACGATATTGGATCTTTTGTTCCGCTTCAATCATTTGAAAATCCTTTTTCAATTAATGCAGTCTTCGGATTTCAACTTTTGCTTTGGAAGTTGCGAGATAGGTTTGCGCCAGCCTCGATCATCCAAATCGTCTCGCAGCAATTCATAGTCTTCCCTTGGAACCTTATGAACCCATCCGTTGTTATCTTGGAAATAAAATAATCCATCTTCTACTTCCATCATCATCCTTGAATATTCAACGGCTCGAATTAGCTTTTCCGATTCGATAGGCTTAGAAAGAGTGAAGCGAATAATCGGAGCCGGATATCCTTCCCAGCTATCTTCTTCTTCGTTGATGGATAGTCCTTCGTAATTAGAGCCGGCAGAAATTCCATCATAAACAACTTGATAAGAAAGAATCTCCGCATCTCCGAGTTCTCTCTTATCAACGCTGATGTTGAATGAGCAAACATCTTTTAGTTCCATATCCTCTGGAATTTGCGATGGAGGAAACATCTCTCCATCT
>Ga0214921_10000169_pt1:110000-128374 | contig 128374 bp, 124 predicted proteins | sample LL1505_MetaG_FD_177992 | JGI IMG/M metagenome (GOLD analysis project Ga0214921, IMG submission 177992) | Freshwater microbial communities from Lake Lanier, Atlanta, Georgia, United States - LL-1505 | ecosystem: Environmental > Aquatic > Freshwater > Lake | place: USA: Georgia... | reverse complement strand
ATCAGATCGGTCAGGCGCTTGAGCAAGCGCTGGCGTTTGCAAGATCTGAGAAAAAGCCTGCGGTTGTTGAGCTGCGATTGAGCCAGCAAATAATCACACCCAATCTGACGATCGAGCAACTGCGGGGCAAAGCCGTTTCGTCTCAGAAATCCTAGCGATCGCCGTCTTGCGGCTCAACCGCATGCTCATCGGGAGGACGCGGCTGCAATTCTTCAATAACATCTGCAAAGGCCTCAACGTCTTCAAAGCTCCGGTACACCGAAGCAAAGCGAATGTAGGCGACTTTGTCGACTTTGCGCAATTCGCGCATCACAAGCTCCCCGATCCGATCACTTGAAAGCTCACGCAAACCAAAGCTCATCAGGTGATTCTCGATCCGCAGCAAAACGGCATCCATTTGCTCGGCACTGATCGGGCGCTTTCTCAAAGCCAGCGCAATCGATGCCCTTAGCTTGCGACGGTCAAACTCCACTCTTGCGCCATTTTTTTTCACCACCACCGGCATGTTTAATTCAACGCGCTCAAAGGTGGTAAAGCGCTTATCGCATTGCATGCATCGCCTGCGTCGTCGGATGCTGTCGCCTTCATCCGAGTTACGGGTATCGATGACCTGCGTGTCGGCTCCGTCACAAAATGGGCAGCGCATCGAGAAAGCGGCAAGCCATCAGTGGTTGGTGAGCGCGGGTCGAGTCAGTCTGCGCAGCTAGCGTCAGCGATACACAGGAAAGCGGGCTGTGAGCGCATGGACCGCATGTCGGGCCTTTTCAATGACCGACGCATCGCCCTTGCCGTCAAGCACATCGGCAATCAGGTGGCCGACCTGCTCGCACTCGGATTCTGTAAAGCCACGCGTTGTCATCGCCGGGGAGCCAAGCCTTATGCCGCTTGTGACAAAGGGTTTTTCGGGATCGTTTGGAATCGCGTTCTTATTGCAGGTGATATGGGCCTGCCCGAGCAGTTGTTCGGCGTCTTTTCCGGTAATCTGCTTAGCGCGTAAATCCACGAGCATCAAGTGACTTTCCGTGCGGCCGGACACGATGCGCAGACCGCGACGAGCAAGGGTATGGGCAAGCGCCTGAGCATTGCGGATGACTTGTTGTTGATACGCTTTGAAGGACGGCTCGAGCGCTTCTTTGAAGGCGACTGCTTTTGCGGCGATCACATGCATCAAGGGTCCACCTTGCAGCCCCGGAAAAATCGCGCTGTTGATCGCTTTCTCGTTTTCCTCCCGCATCAAAATAATGCCGCCTCGCGGGCCGCGCAAACTCTTGTGGGTGGTTGAGGTCACCACATCGGCATAAGGAACCGGGTTCGGGTAAACACCGCCAGCAATCAGCCCCGAGTAGTGCGCCATATCGACCAGGAATGTCGCACCAACCGCCTTCGACACCTTGGCAAAGCGTTCCCAGTCAATTTGCAGCGAGTAGGCCGATGCCCCCGCAATGATGATGCGTGGCCGGTGCTCGTGAGCAAGCCGCTCCATCGCGTCGTAATCAATCACCTCGGCATCATCCAGGCCGTAGGACGCGACTTTGAACCATTTACCGCTCATGTTGACCGGCGAACCATGCGTGAGATGCCCGCCCATCGCCAAAGACATGCCCAAAATCGTGTCGCCCGGCTGAGCGAGCGCCAAAAACACCGCCTGATTCGCCTGCGAACCCGAATTTGGCTGCACATTGACCGCTGGGGCACCATAAAGCTGCTTGAGCCGCTCGATTGCGAGGCTTTCGGCCACGTCAACAAATTCACAGCCACCGTAGTAGCGCTTTCCGGGGTAGCCCTCGGCGTACTTGTTGGTCATTTGCGAACCCTGCGCTGCCATGACCGCGGGCGATGCGTAGTTTTCCGAAGCAATCAGCTCGATGTGCTCCTCCTGGCGCCGGTCTTCATCAACCATAGCCTGCCAGAGTTCGGGATCCGACTCGGCGATACCGGTGTTGCGATCAAACATGCTTAGTCTCTCCTGCTGTCGATGGAATCCAGATGATCGACGAAACCCCACTCGATCAGTGAAAAGCGCTTCCCGTCGAAGGCCATGCGGTTAAGGCTCGCGTTATGCAGCGGATGCTGGCGTTGCGCTGACATGTCCACATCGCTCGCAATCCGATAAGCGCAATCAAGAAAACCCCCATGGGTGACTGCGACAATACGATCGCCGGGCTGGTGTCCAGCAACCAGTGTTTGAAGCGCGCGATGGGCCCGATCAAAAAAAGCCCGCAGCGATTCGCCTCCTTGCGGCAACTCGAAGTCCGGCTCGCGGCTGCGCCAGCGCTGGTAATCTGCCTGCAAGCCCTCGTGCTCCAGCTCGTCATGCGTTTTGCCCTCGAAGATGCCATAGTGCCGCTCACGCAAAAGGCTTTGCTTGAGGATGGGTAAACCCAGCAGTCTGGCGATCGGCTCGGCAGTCGACCAGGCGCGTCTGAGGTCGCTGGCGTAAATCGCAGCGATGGGCTGTGCATGGTGAAGCCCGGCAAGATGTCTTGCGGTGAGCATCGCCTGCTGATGGCCCTCCTCAGATAAGGGCGTGTCGATTTGCCCCTGGAAACGCCTTTGCTGGTTCCAGGCTGTCACACCGTGTCGGATCAGAACAATTTCCATGCTCGGCCTTTTAGGTTGAAATCGGCTCGAAAACTTCCCCGCTCAAGCGACATGAATGCGGGCAAATTTACGCTTTCCCACCTGGACCACGTAGCTGCCTGGACCGATGTGCTGATTGCGGTCTGAAATCTTCTCGCCATTGAGCCTTACCCCGCCTTGTTCAATATTCCGAATCGCTTCGCTTGACGAGGCGCACAAACCCGCTTCCCGGATTGCCTGGGCCAAACCCAGACTGACTGCCCCATCAAGGCTAATGTGGCTCTCCACCAGATCCTCGGGTATCGCACCATCACGGAAACGCGCCTCAAAATCGGCAAGCGCCTGCTCGGCCGCTTTGGCATCGTGAAAGCGCGTCACCATTTCAAGGGCGAGCATCACTTTAGCCTCCCGCGGGTTTTTGCCGGACTCGCATGCCAAGCGCAAAGCCTCGATTTGCTCCATCGATCGGCTGGAAAGCAGCAAAAAATAGCGCCACATCAAGACGTCTGAGATCGACATCAACTTGCCAAACATCTCTGCGGGTGAATCGGTGATGCCGACATAGTTGTTTTTCGACTTCGACATCTTTTCCACGCCGTCGAGACCCTCGAGCAGAGGCATGGTCAAAATGCACTGCGGTTCTTGCCCGTACTCACGCTGCAGTTCGCGGCCGACCAACAAATTGAATTTCTGGTCGGTTCCGCCCAGTTCCAAGTCCGAAAACAGGGCAACCGAGTCATAGCCTTGCATCAGCGGGTAGAGCAACTCGTGTACCGCGATCGCTGTATTGGACTTGTAGCGTTTGGTGAAATCATCGCGCTCGAGCATGCGAGCCAGTGTGTAGCGGGAAGCAAGCTGAATCATGCCCCGAGCCCCAAGCGGGTCTGACCACTCGGAGTTGTAGCGGATTTCGGTTCGATTGGGGTCCAACACGAGCGAGGCCTGCTCGAAATAGGTTTTTGCATTGCGTTCAATTTGCTCGCGGGTGAGGGGCGGCCGGGTCGCATTGCGGCCCGACGGGTCGCCGATCATGGCTGTGAAGTCACCGATCAGGAAAATCACCGTATGCCCAAGGTCTTGCAACTGGCGCATTTTGTTGAGAACGACGGTATGACCGAGATGAAGGTCAGGCGCTGTCGGATCAAGTCCAAGCTTGATGCGAAGTGCTTGTCCGTTTGCTTCGGCGCGGGCCAGTTTGCGCAGGAAATCCGATTCGACAAGAAGTTCATCAACGCCGCGTTTTGTCACCGCCATGGCCCGTTCAACCGATGCGGTTACAGGGTAATCAGGCGCGGTTCCTGAAGTCAGGCTTGCTGCCGAAAGCTGTGCAGTGGTTGGCGCCGCAACACTCGCCTCAGATAAACGATTTGTCTGCGCAAAAGATGTCGACGACGCAAGGCCTGGCGTCTTGGAGCTTTCGGCTTGGGCACGAGAATTCATGAGCAATTGACCTGCACTATCTGACTTTATTAGAATACGAAGTTCGGCCCATGCACTTTGAGCAGGTCGAAGGCCTTATTTTAGCGGTTCAGGGAGCACAACACGCATGGCAAGTGCGGCACAACGACGAAAGAAACGGATCGAACGCATGGTCAAAGCGCACCGGGATGCCCGCGTGTCGCCAAGCCAAGTGTTGGATCAATTGTCGATGCCTGCACCGCCAGCTTCGCTTACCGCATCGCCAGCTACGCCATCCGCCTCGCCACGTCCCGTGTTGCAGGCGATCACATCGGCTCATCCCAAGCCGATCGCGGTTCAAAAGCTTAGCCATCAAGCGCTGCCTGCGCCTGCTGCAAATGCGCCAGCGCCGATTGCGAAGCGTTCGAGTCAGATCGGAGCATTCAGGGACCGCCTGACGGTTGCCTTTTGCCTCACAAGCGAACTGGGGCTTCAAGCACTGCGCCGATTGAGCAAACCGCTGATCGAACTATCGATTGACTTCATCGCTCAACGCGGTCTTCAAATCGCTGCTGCTGCCCAACCATTCACCAGGCCATTGATGCGCCAATACGCGCGCCTCCCCTTACATTTACTCGACGCTGAAATGTGGGCTCGGGCCAGACGTAAACAACTGACTGCAGGTGGCGCCGCATCGTTTCTTGCGGTGACGGCTTTTGCGACTGCGCCGCTCTCGGAAGAAGCGCTGCCACCACCCCAGGTTGTCGCCGAATCTTTGCTTGCCGCTGGCTCGATCTTTGATTTTCAGGAAACCGTAGTCAAAGTCGAAACGATCCGGCGAGGCGAATCGATCGGCTCGTTGCTGGCGCGCATGGATTTAATCGACCGCGACCTCGCTGACTTTGTGAAAAAGGATCTGCTTGCACGCAAGTCCTTTCAACTGCTGCCTGGTCGACTGGCCATGGCGGAGATCGACGGTTACGGAAAGATCCAGCGATTCGTGCTGCGTACCGGGGGTATCGATGAGAGCTCAAGCCGCTCGCCCAAGCGGGTTGTGATTTCTCGCGATGGCGATGGTTTCCATGTGCGAGAAGAGCTGGTTGCGCTTGAGCGCGGCATTGAAACACGAGCCGCGGAAATTCAAAGCTCCCTTTTTGCAGCGACCGATCAGGTTGGAATCCCCGAAGGCGTAGCTTCAAAGGTCGCTGACATCTTTGGTGGTGACATTGACTTTCATCGAGACTTGCGCAAGGGCGATCGCTTGCGGGTTATGTATGAAACGCTGCGCGAGCCGGGCGGACTCGACACCCCAACGCCTGGTCGAATTCTCGGCGTTGAGTTTTTCAATGCCGGAAGGCGTTTTGAGGCCTTCTGGTTCGATCCGGATGGCAGTGGCGCCGAAAACGGCTCGTACTACGACGCAAAGGGGCACAGCTTAAAGAAGGCTTTTTTGCGAAACCCGGTTGAGTTCAGCCGTGTGTCTTCGGGTTTCAGCGGTGCGAGGCTTCACCCTATTTTTCAACAATGGCGAGCACATCGCGGGGTTGACTTCTCAGCGCCCCACGGCACGCGAGTTCGTGCAGCAGGCGACGGTGTGATCAGTTTCCTTGGCCGCCACGGTGGCTACGGCAATATGGTGATCTTGCGTCACCGCGACAAAAGCGAAACCGTCTACGCACATTTGAGCAGTTTTGCCGAAGGACTGCGCCTTGGGCAAGCGGTTCAGCAGGGTGAATCAATCGGCGAGGTCGGTGCAACCGGTTGGGCAACCGGCCCACACCTTCACTACGAATTCAGGATCAAAGGTGAACCCGTTGACCCGATGACCACTGCATTCCAAAGCGGTGGCATTCCGGTTCCCCAGGCTCACAAAGAACGATTCGTCTCGTTTACAAGCCAGGTCAAAGCGCAACTCAACGAGGCACCAGCAAGCGCGCTTGCACGTTTCGAGTAGGTGTCTCAGGGCGAATGCGATCTTGTCGGCGTGATGTCCGGCACCAGCCTCGACGCGATTGATGCTGCATGGGTTCAGTTTGATGCAAGCGGCGCGCTCAAGGTCCTGGACTTTGAATCCTCGCCCATCACAGCGCGCCTGCGCGAAAAACTGATCGGGTTGCAGACCGATTCCTTCGGCGACCTTGAACTGGCTCACCGGGTTGCCCTTGAGCATGCCGACGAAAGCATCGAAGTGATCGGGCGCTTGATCGACCGGATGCGCCACCGCCAACAAGCCTTGCGTGCGCTTGCGATCCACGGACAAACCATACGCCATCAGCCCAAGCTGGGCTACAGCCTGCAATTGCTGGCCGGGGCCTATTTGGCCGAGAAAACCGGCGTTGATGTGATTGGCGATTTTCGCTCGGCCGATATTGCCTGCGCCGGCGAGGGCGCGCCGCTGGTGCCAGCCTTTCATGATGCGGTCTTTTCAAGCGATGCGCCAAGCGCTGTCGTAAACATTGGCGGCATGGCAAACATCAGCCTTCTGATTCCCGGAAAACCGGTAGGCGGCTTCGATACCGGCCCAGGAAACGTGCTCATGGACGCCTGGATCAGCAAGGAGCACAACAAGCCCTTTGATGCCGGAGGCGGGTGGGCAAGGCAGGGCCGTATTCACCAGAACCTTCTCGCAGCACTACAAATGGATCCTTACTTCACAAGGAAGGCCCCCAAGAGCACTGGCAGAGACTTGTTTAACCTCTCCTGGCTTGAGAGCAGACTGATGCACATGCGCGGTTCGATTCCTTCGGAAGATGTGCAACGCAGCCTGCTCGAGCTGACTGCCTGGAGTATTAGCCAGGCCTGTCAGGCGGAAGCTGTCCGAAAGGTCTGGGTATGCGGCGGTGGCGCAGGCAACCTGCTGTTACTTGAGCGCATACGGAGCCTTACGCAGGTCGATGTCGAAACCACAGCGGCTCTAGGCATTGATCCTCAACAGGTTGAGGCCTGTGCCTTTGCCTGGCTCGGTTACCGGTTTTTGCACCGGCAGCCGTCGAATTTACCGTCGGTGACCGGTGCAAGACGACTTAAAGTCTTGGGTGCGCTCTGGCCTGCAAGCTGAAAAGCTTGGTCGTTGTCGGCTTAAACCGGAACTTCCGGCTCAAACCGAAAACGATGATCCGCAACCACAGGTAGTGCTTGCATTGGGGTTCTTGATCACGAACTGAGCCCCTTCGAGACCGTCTTTATAGTCGATCTCAGCGCCGACCAGATACTGATAACTCATGGCGTCGATGAGCAAGGACACGCCATTTTTTTCCATGCGTGTGTCGTCCTCGGCCATATCTTCATCGAAGGTAAATCCGTACTGAAAGCCTGAACAACCCCCACCCTGAACAAAGACTCGAAGCTTCAAGCTCGGGTTGCCCTCTTCTTCAATCAGTTCCTTGACCTTGTTCGCGGCACTGTCGGTAAAAGTAAGTGGCGCTGGCATTTCTGTAACGGCATTCATGTCCATAATCTCCGGTCGAAACCACAGCAAATCAGTCAAGGATTATCGTCTGCAAATTCGGTCGAACAAGCGATGACTGCAAGGTGATGAGGGTCATCGTCCTGTCGAAGTGCTTTTCGACCCCGAAACGAAGCGAAAACCGGACGAGGCTAACCTGAACCCCGACTGCTTTCAGAATCAGCGCTTGGAGAACTGTTTACGCCGCCTTGCCTTGTGCAGACCGACTTTTTTACGCTCGACTTCGCGCGCATCGCGGGTAACAAGCCCTGCGGCAGACAGGCTTGGTTTCAGGGAAGCATCGTAGTCAATCAAGGCTCGCGTGATACCGTGACGGACAGCGCCAGCTTGGCCAGATTCTCCGCCGCCGTGAACGTTCACCATGATGTCAAAGCTCGCGGCGTTGGCGGTGAGTTCGAGCGGTTGCCGGGCGACCATTCGGCCGGTTTCACGAGCAAAATAATCGTCGATAGGCTTACCGTTGACGACGATCTTGCCGGTGCCGCGCTTGAGGAAAACACGAGCAACCGAGGTTTTGCGGCGACCCGTTCCGTAATTGTATTCACCGATCATCTTAGATCTCCAATACCTTGGGCTGTTGGGCTGCGTGGGGGTGCGTGCCCTCGGCATAGACCTTCAACTTTTTCAACATCGCATAGCCGAGGGGGCCTTTGGGCAGCATACCCTTTACGGCCTTTTCCAAGGCCCGGCCCGGAAATCGCGACTGCATGTTACGAAAGCTTGTTTCGGTGATGCCGCCAGGAAACCCCGAGTGCCGGAAATAGCGCTTGCCTTCCGCTTTGTCGCCGGTCACACGGATTTGCGAGGCGTTGACCACCACAATGAAGTCACCGGTGTCAACATGCGGTGTGAACTCGGGCTTATGCTTGCCGCGTAAACGCAAGGCGATTTCAGCAGCGAGTCGGCCAAGGACCTTGCCTGCACCGTCGACCACCAGCCAGTCGCGTTGTACTTCGTGAGCTTTTGCAGAAAAGGTCTTCATCGCGGACCCTTGAGGATAGTGTTAAGGGAAAGCCTTTGAGTATAACCGGATTTTTCAATGGACCCAAACAGTTTCGCAGGTGTTCCGCTTGGCTTAAGCGCATATGGCCCAAGAACCTTTGTCCCAGCCGTTTTCCTTGCAGTCATGCCAAGACTTGAAGCACAGGCTTTGGCGCAGGAATAACCGGGCCTTGGGAAAAGGCAAAGGAGTCAAAAAAATGGCCCGAAGCGTGAGCATCGGGCCAAATCCACCTAAGGAGGAGGGTGGAGGAGACAGCGGCGGAAGTCAAACTGCAACTTCCATGATTGAAGAATACCAAGTTTTTTTGTGCAATGCAAGAAGAAGAGCGGGAAAATTGCGTGGATCAGCGGTTCAGTTTTGCCGAATGCGACTTTCAAAGTTTGAAATCCAGATCATCACCCAGGGCGAAGAATCCGTAACCCACTGAATATACGGTGTTTATTGAACAACCCAGTCTTGCCCGCTTAGGCCATACTCACTGATCAGCGTATATTTTCACGATGCGAAAAATTTTAGGCAGCCCATTTTCTTCCATGAGCCAATCCAGATCGCAATGTTTCGTCAAGTTAAAGGCATCTTTTCCGGAACAAACGGCAGACAAGCTCCGTTGATGCGGAACAAACGGCGGCCTCAAATCGATGAAACAGCCTTGATTTTGCGCTGCAACATTTCCAATCAGCCGTCATGGCAAGGGCCTTGGGCTCACCCGCCGGAGGTCTCCGCCCGTAGATTGAAATGCAGCCCGAGCGCCTGCCAAAGTCCTGCGGTGAAGGAAAGCCCTGCGGTGAAGCAAAGCCCTGCGGTGAAGGAAAGCCCTGTGGTGAAGCGTTGTATGCGACACAGCCTTCAAGGCGATCCTTATGATGACGTGGTGGATCAATCGCTCAAGTTCGAGGGATATTGGTCTGGATGACCTCGCAATGGGTCATTTCGATCTCGAAGTCGGCCTTGTCGATCTAGAAGGCGTCCTAGTCGATCTTGAAGGCGGCCTCGGCGATCGAGACGTCGGCCTTCTCGATGCGGTTGTTTGGATTTTGATGCTCGTTATTGGAGACTGAACGATGCAGTGCACTGTTCGCTGGGGAGGTCCATCCGGCATGAGCTTTCACGCTGAAACCGGAAGCGGTCATTTGGTAAGCATGGACGGCGCGCCCGAGGGCGGCGGCCGTAATTTGGCGCCTCGCCCGATGGAGATGATTTTGCTCGGCACCGGGGCTTGCACCGCCTACGACGTGGTTCTGATTTTGCGCAAAAGCCAGCAAGACATTCGCGACTGCGAGGTGAGCATCCAGGCAGAGCGCGCCAGCAGCGATCCAAAAGTCTTTACTGCACTCACGATGCACTTTGTTGTCGTCGGCAAGGACTTAAAGCCGAATCTGGTCGAGCGCGCCATCAGGCTTTCGCATGACAAGTACTGCTCGGCAACAGCGATGCTCGGCAAGACCGCGACGGTCGCAATTGACTGGGAAATCAAAGAAGTCAGCTGAGCCCGTCCACGGAGCCCGCCCACGCTGCTGACGACGGCAGCAGTGATCCTCAGGCAGGCCAGGCTAAAGGCGGTAGGCGGTTGTCGTCATGACCCGCGCACTTGCCCGCATCATCCACTTCACCGCTTGAGGTAGGACGGTTGCGCCTCGGTCAGCAGCAGCCTCAGCGTGCCGGTGTTCATCCTGCTTCATCGCCGCAATAACCTGGCGCGATACGCGGTCAGCCTGAGGAAGCCTTTCAACATGCGATTCGAGATGCGCCTCCACTTGCCGCTCGGTTTCTCGCATAAACCCGAGGCTTACGGGATCTCCGAAGCGCCCGGCGACGAAGCCAGCCACGTAGGCCCCAGCGTACCAAAAGGGATTAAGCACAGACACCCGCCCGCCGAGCTGATCAATACGCTCCTTTGTCCAGGCAAGGTGATCTGCCTCCTCGCGGGCAGCATCCAGGAAAAAGTGTCTGAGCTTCGGATCGCTGGTCGATAGCGCTTGTCCCTCGTAAAGCGCTTGAGCGCAAATTTCCCCGACATGATTCACACGCATCAGCGCTGCGGAATGCCTGCGATCCGATTCCGTCAGCGCATCATCGGGCGCTGTCTGCGAAGCCATTCCGGAAGGCGCTGATGCGCCGTTACTGCCATCCTGACTCAAGCGTTCTGGTTCCCCAACGGGGCGGCGCGTGGCGGCGGGCGCGGCACACAAAGTCATCAGGCTCCGACCAAGGGAACCGAAAAGTCGATCGACAGAAGTATCGTTGCGCATCGTTGAACTCAAAACCTGCATGTTGAACGCAAAACCCGTAAACGATGAATAACCGGGACAGTAACCGGGACGGACGGTTGAAATAAGGGAGGCTGCCCGGCGCCAGGTGGGACGAACTTACACCGGAGTGATTGCAGGGAGAGTGTAATGAAGCCTAGGCATTGTTGCCAAGGAGCAACATTATGCGCCTGATTTACAACAAACTCGGGCAAAAGCTCGCGCTTTCACCCGCGGGGGCTTGGATGCGCGAGGACTTTGGGCCACAATCATCTCAACTTCAGACCGGTCGGGTACAGGTGTCTCTGTGGTCCCTCTACCGGGGAGTGGTTCGGCGACTTGCCGATGATTCAGAAACTTAGGAGAGTGACTCATGAAAAAATCGCTTCTCGCGATTGCAATCGCAACAACTGTACCGGCCATCGCCTCGGCCCAGGTAACGATTTTTGGCGTTATGGACGCCGGCTACTTCATGGACAAATCCAAGACAGGTTCGGTTGAAAAGACCCAATCGACCTTCGGCGCAAATCCAAGCGGCTCATTGGCATCGAACCGTATCGGATTCCGTGGTACCGAGAAGATTGGTGATTTGACAGCCGGTTTTCATTACGAACTTGGCATGGACGCTGGCAACACCGGTAACCTGGCAGTGGGCATGACCAACAACGCAACCGGTGCTGCGGTGACCGGGTTTTCATCGAACTCGGCTGGCGCAACTGCGCAAGGCGTGCGAAAGAGCACGGTCTCGCTCGGCGGCGGGTTCGGAACGATCGAAGCAGGTCGTAACTACACCCCAATCTTTAATGTGTCTTGTGCGCTTGACGCCTTCCGTTGTTCAAACATCAACGTGGGTAAGTCGATTTACTCGGTTATCGCCACCACGCGCGATTCGGGCCAAATTCAGTACACGCTCCCAACGATGGGTGGTCTTTCGGTTTCTGGCTCATTTGCATCAAACGTTACCGATGAAACCGGCAAACCCGACGTCGGCGCCGATGCCTATGGACTGAGTGCCGTTTATTCCGCCGGCCCCCTCAGCCTGCGCGCTGGTTGGGCACAAAGAAAGGAAAAGGGTGCTGATGAGCGTACGGAAGTGATTGTTGGTGGTACTTACATGGTTACGAAGGAACTCAACGTTCTCGTAACTTATGGCAACCATCAGCTTGACGGATCAAACGGCGCACAGAAGGCAGCAAGAACGGGTTATCAGATCGGTGCTCAGTTCATGATTTCCCCGAACACCGAAATCACCGGCCAGTTTGGTAATCGTGAGGATGAGACAACCAGTGGCTCAGTGAAGACTAAATTCATGGGTTATGGTCTCGGCGTCGTCCAGACGTTGAGCAAGCGCACCCGTTTGTATGCGCTCTGGGGCTCTGACGAAGCAAAGAAAACAGGCTCAGCCACTGTTGAGCGGAACCAACTCGGAGTAGGCATCAACCACTCGTTCTGATTGGCAGCTTTAGAAAGTTGTTGAAAAGCCCGCCTCTCGGCGGGCTTTTTCTTTTCAGAGCCGTTTTCTTTTTTGAGCAATCAACGGCAAAGGTTTTAACGCGAAGTTTTACGCGCACAAACCATTCTCCAGATCGTCTAGTGAATCTCCGGTTCGCCCGGGCTTACCGAATCAGGCTGTAAGAAATCAAAATCGCATCCCTTGTCAGCCTGCTCAATGTGTTTGAGATAAAGCGCACCGTAGCCACGTGAAAACTTCGCAGCCGGCGCTACCCAGGCTACTTTTCTCGCAGCCATCTCCTCATTGCTGATCAAGAGATCAATCCGGCGTGCATCCACATCAAGACTGATCAGGTCGCCATCCTGTACCAAGGCAAGCGGCCCGCCGACATGCGACTCGGGCGCTACATGCAAGACGCATGCACCATAGCTTGTGCCGCTCATGCGCGCATCACTGATACGCAGCATATCCCTCACACCCTGCTTGAGAAGCTTTTGCGGAATCGGCAGTTGACCCCACTCGGGCATCCCTGGCGCACCCTGCGGTCCGGCGCTTTGCAAAACAATCACGGAATTGGCATCGATTGCGAGATCTGGAAGATCGATTCTTGCTGCCATATCGTTATAGTCTTTAAAAACTACAGCAGTGCCCGTATGTTTTCGCAAGTGCGCCTCCATCGCTGCGGGCTTGATCACCGCGCCATCGGGCGCAAGATTGCCCCGCAGCACCGCAAGACTGCCACTTTCGGTCAAGGGATGATGCCGTCGACGGATGACTTCATCCTGATAAATCTCAGCGCCTTCGATTTGCTCAAGCAGCCGCTGGCCGGTGCAGGTCCTTTGATCGAGATGCAGCAGATCACGAATCTCCCACAGCAGAGCCCTTAGGCCACCTGCATAGTAAAAATCCTCCATCAAAAACGCACCCGAAGGGCGTAAATTGGCCAGGAGCGGCGTTTGCCGCGCAAGTGCATCAAAGCGGTCAAGATCAAGCGCAAAACCCGCTCTTCGGGCAAGCGCGATCAAGTGCACGATGGCGTTGGTTGAACCTCCCAGCGCAAGCACAGCGGTCACCGCATTATCAAACGAAGCCTCGGTCAGAAAGTCGGATGGCTTCATATCGTGCCAAACCATCTCCACGATCGCCTTGCCGCTTAGGCTCGCCATCTGCCCGTGCCTCGCATCTGATGCCGGTATTGACGCAGCACCTGCCAAGGTAAAACCGAGGGTTTCGGCTGCAGATGTCATCGTCGACGCGGTCCCCATCGTCATGCAATGCCCAGCCGAACGCGCAATACCGTCTTCTATGTCCTGCCAATCGCCTGTGGTGATGTTCCCCGCGCGAAGCTCTGCCCAGTACTTCCAGGTATCGCTTCCGCTTCCGAGAAATTTTCCTTTGTAGTCACCACGCAGCATCGGGCCTGCAGGCATGAAAATGGCCGGCAAATTCATCGATAACGCGCCCATCAATAGGGCTGGTGTGGTCTTATCGCAGCCCCCCATTAGAACGGCTCCATCGGCCGGATATGACCGAAGCAGCTCTTCCGTCTCCATCGCCAGCAGGTTCCGGTAGAGCATGGTGGTGGGCTTTTGAAACGGCTCACTCAAACTCATCGCAGGCATCTCGACTGGGAATCCTCCCGCCTGCCAAACACCACGTTTGACTTCTTCAACCCGCTGCTTGAAATGCGCATGGCAAGGATTGATATCGCTCCAGGTATTGATTAGGGCGATCACAGGTTTGCCGGCATAGTCGCTGCGGTGGTAGCCCATTTGGGCGGTACGCGAGCGATGCCCAAAGGAGCGCATATCATCAACGCCATACCAGCGATGACTCCGCAGATCTTGCGCCTGCTTTCGTGGGCGTTCGCAAAGCCGACTTATCGTCATGATGCTTTCGAGGGCGCGCTAAGTCGACTTGCCGTCATGCTGCTTTCCCGGTATCGCGCAGGGCACGCCTGAGAATCTTTCCCACGTTGGTCTTTGGAAGTTCCGATCTGAATTCAATAAACTTTGGTTTTTTATAGCCTGTAAGATTCTCAGCACAGAATTCGCGAAGCGCAACCTCAGTCAGTGCCTCATCGCGCTTGACCACAAAAAGTTTGACGGCTTCCCCTGCCGCACCGTCCGGAACGCCAATGGCCGCACACTCCAGCACGCCAGGATGCATCGACACCACCGATTCGACTTCGTTCGGATAAACATTGAAACCCGATACAAGAATCATATCTTTTTTGCGATCGACAATCGTGAAGTATCCGCGCTCGTCCATGATTCCGATATCACCGCTCTTAAAAAAACCATCCGGTGTCATCACCTTTGCGGTTTCGTGGGGCTTATTCCAATAGCCAACCATAACCTGCGGCCCGCGAATCGCAATTTCACCGCGCTCGCCAACACCAAGTTTCCGGCCGTCATCATCGAGAATCACCACCTCGGTTGAGGGCAAGGGCATCCCGATCGTGCCTGAATATGCATCGGTATCGGTTGGATTACAGGTCGCTGATGGCGAGGTCTCCGACAAGCCATAGCCCTCACAAATTGGACAGCCGGTCAACTCAAGCCAACGCTCCGCCGTGGCGCGTTGCACCGCCATCCCGCCACCGTTTGAAACCCTCAACGAAGAAAAATCGAGTTGCTTGAAACCCTCATGCGCTGCCAGCGCGTTGTACAGCGTATTGACTGCAGGAAACATATGGAAACGATGTGGCTTGAGCTCTTTGACCAAGGCATCGAGATCGCGCGGATTGGGAATCAGAATATTGAGTGCGCCCACCCGCATCCCGAGCAATGCGCAAACCGTAAGCGCAAAAATGTGATAAAGCGGCAATGCACAAACCGTGGTGAGTTGCTCGTTGTCGAGCGAGGGTTTTCCAGCTTTGTGAAGCGCGGGTTGCATCCACGCTTCAGATTGCAGAACGTTTGAAAGAACATTTCGGTGTGTGAGCGTTGCGCCCTTGGAAAGTCCGGTCGTACCGCCGGTGTATTGTAAAAATGCCACGTCAGCATGGTGCAAGGCTGGGCTTGTGAAACTCAGGCTCGAACCCTGGTTAAGCGCATCATTGAACCGATGCGCTCCCGGCAACGAAAAATCAGGGACCAGCTTTTTGATTCGCCTCACCACGAAGTTGACGATCGTGCCCTTGAATCCAAGCAAGTCTCCCATTGATGCCAGGATCACTTGTTTAATGTCGGTGCGCGCGATGACCTGCTGTAGCGTGACCGCAAAGTTCTCAAGAATGACAATCGCCCTGGCACCGGAGTCCTTGAGTTGATGCTCGAGTTCGCGTGCGGTGTAAAGCGGATTCACATTCACCACCACCGCACCAATTCGCAAAATGGCGGCAAGCACGACCGGAAATTGCAACACGTTAGGCATCATGATGGCGACGCGATCGCCCGTCTCAACACCTTGTGCCTGAAGAAAAGCGCCAAGCTCACGTGAACGATCGTCGAGTTCACCATAGCTCATCGGTTTGCCAAAACCAATATAGGCAGGCCGGTCCCGAAAGCGCGCAAAAGCCTCTTCAAGCAGTTGCACCAAGGAGTCGTACTGCCCAGGGTCGATTTCCGAGGGCACTCCCATCGGATAGTTCTTTAGCCAATTGCGATTCATTTGCTTTGTCTCCTTCGTATTGACGATAACGATGCCCGCGCTTTTTATCGGCAATACAAGCTGCATTGCCCGCGATTACGCCTTACTCACCTCGACCAGACAGTCATAAAAACTTGCTGCCCGGCCCAAATCGGTGAGTTGTTGATGGGTCACCGCGTTGACATTGTTTCCACCGGCTGTCAGCTTATGCCACCAGATCCCGAATGCCACCACAAGACCCTGCCGCGTGCGCTCACTGATCATAAGCCTGGCATCAAGCGACCCCCGATCGTTATAAATACGAACCATTTCATCGTGATTGAGCCCGCGCAGCCGGGCATCGTCTGGATGCATGAGGCAGGTTTGCTCGCCTTCCATCGATCGTAGACTTTGAACATTCACAAAACTCGAGTTGAGGAAATTCCTGGCCGGCGGCGAAATCATCGCAAGCGGGTACTTTGCCGCGAGTTCAGGCGCACTCTCGGCGCTCTCGTAGGGGGGCAAATAATCGGGCAGCGGGTCGAGTCCTTGCGATGCCAGGCGCTCGGAATAAAATTCAACTTTACCCGAAGGCGTTGGAAAGTTTCCGTGTGCAAAAGGCGCATCGTCTACCGCCAGCTTAAGCCATCCAGCATCGCGAATCGTCTGCAGGCTTGCGCCGGACAGACTTGGATGCGCCCAATTCAGCGCACTGTGTGCAACCGTCAGGTCATCGTCCAAAAGACAGGGTTCGTCAAGCTCCATACGCCTGGCAAGCTCGCGAAAGATATCGGCGTTGGACTTCGCTTCTGCCACGGGCTCGATCGCTGCTTCGTTGATGAGCAGGTAACGGTGCCCGTAGGACTTGTGCAAATCGAAATGCTCAAGCTGCGTGGTCGCAGGCAAGATGATGTCGGCGTAATCGGCTGTGTCGGTCTGGAAATGCTCAATCACAACGGTGAAGAGATCCTCACGCAGAAATCCTTTGCGAACTTTCGCAGTTTCGGGCGCCACCGCAAGCGGGTTGGCGTTATAAACAATCATCGCTTCAATCGGCGGATCAGCCTGCAACAAGGCATCACCAATGCTTGACATATTAATCGTGCGCGGCAGGTGCGAGGGCGAGGCCTTAAGCTGTGGAATCAGATCGGGGCGGGAAAGGGCTGCGGGATTTGAAGGAAAGTGTCCAGAGCTTGAAAGCAGCATGCCCCCCGCAGGATCACGCCAGGCTCCGATCAGTGCTGGAAGGCCCGCGATCAAGCGCGCTGCGTTGCCACCGCCGCGAACACGCTGCATGCCGTAGTTCAAACGAATCGCAGAGGGCTTGATCGTTGCATAGTCCTGGGCAAGCGATGCGATTTGTGCCTGATCAATGCCGCAGACCTTAGCGGTGCGCTCAAGCGTCCACGCCTGCGCCCTCTCAAGCAAAGCGCTGCTTCCCAGGCTGTGGTCCCTGATGTAGGCCTCGTCAAGCCATCCTCGCTGCGCGATTTCGCGGATGATGCCAAAAGCAAGGGCTGCATCGGTTCCGGGCCGAAGCGCAACATGCTCATGACATTTTAGAGCGGTATCACTTTGAAAAGGATCGATCGCAATCAGTTTAGCGCCCCTGCGCTTGGCTTCTTGCGCGATGGACCAAAAGTGCAAATTCGAGGCGATCGCATTCGATCCCCAGATCAGGATCAGCTTCGAGTCGACGAAGCGCTCAAGGTCCATCCCAACCGAAGCACCCAGGGTGTAGAGCAAGGCGGTTGACCCAGCCGATGCACAAATGGTTTTATCGAGCAAAGACGCACCGAGTTTATGGAAAAAGCGCTGGGGAAACTCGCCTTGCACATAGCCCATGGTTCCGGCGTAGTTGTAGGGCAGGATCGCCTCAGGGTTTCGCGCTGCAATAGCCTTGAGCTTGCTTGCAATGCGCTCAAATGCCTCATCCCAGCTGATCGCTATAAATTGCGCTGATCCTTTCGGACCTGAACGCAGCATCGGCTGTTGCAAGCGATCAGGCGAGTAGCTGCGCTCGGGGTATCGAGAAACCTTGGTGCACAACACTCCTGCGGTCGTCGGATGGTCCCGGGCACCGGCAATCTTCACCACCCGACCCGATTCAACGGTGGACACCAGGGCACAGGTATCGGGGCAATCATGCGGACAGGCACCTTTGACCTGCCTGAGCACGCCGGCCTTGCCCGGATCGGGCGCAGCTATGTTCGCAGCACGGGGGTGTTCCGCAGCACCGGAATGGTTCAATTCCTGAGATGTCAAGATGGGGCTACCTTTCTGATTGGGCGACAGGTTTCAATCATAGTGCTATCTTCTGCAGACGAAGCATCGCCAATCGACGGCAGCTGGCTTTTTCGATGTCTGGATCAAGCAGCGCAGATATCGATGGGCCAAACAACACAGGCAGGAGACTTAGCTCATGAAACTGATCGATGAAATTGTTGGCGCGCAGGATGAAATTCGGGATATTCGCCGCGACATCCACGCGCATCCGGAACTCAAGTTCGAGGAGCTCAGAACCAGCGAGCTGGTCGCAAAAAAGCTCGAGAGCTGGGGCATTGAAGTTCACCGAGGCTTGGGCATTACCGGATTGGTGGGCGTGATTCACGGCAATCCCGATGCCAGAGACATCCCAGTTGGAAGCACCGTCAG
>Ga0214921_10000169_pt1:0-105000 | contig 128374 bp, 124 predicted proteins | sample LL1505_MetaG_FD_177992 | JGI IMG/M metagenome (GOLD analysis project Ga0214921, IMG submission 177992) | Freshwater microbial communities from Lake Lanier, Atlanta, Georgia, United States - LL-1505 | ecosystem: Environmental > Aquatic > Freshwater > Lake | place: USA: Georgia... | reverse complement strand
GCTGATCCGCGATTACTAGCGATTCCGACTTCATGCAGTCGAGTTGCAGACTGCAATCCGGACTACGATCGGTTTTATGGGATTGGCTCCCCCTCGCGGGTTGGCGACCCTCTGTACCGACCATTGTATGACGTGTGAAGCCCTACCCATAAGGGCCATGAGGACTTGACGTCATCCCCACCTTCCTCCGGTTTGTCACCGGCAGTATCCTTAGAGTGCTCTTGCGTAGCAACTAAGGACAAGGGTTGCGCTCGTTGCGGGACTTAACCCAACATCTCACGACACGAGCTGACGACAGCCATGCAGCACCTGTGTTCGAGTTCCCTTTCGGGCACCAATCCATCTCTGAAAAGTTCTCGACATGTCAAGGGTAGGTAAGGTTTTTCGCGTTGCATCGAATTAATCCACATCATCCACCGCTTGTGCGGGTCCCCGTCAATTCCTTTGAGTTTTAACCTTGCGGCCGTACTCCCCAGGCGGTCAACTTCACGCGTTAGCTACGTTACTAAGGAAATGAATCCCCAACAACCAGTTGACATCGTTTAGGGCGTGGACTACCAGGGTATCTAATCCTGTTTGCTCCCCACGCTTTCGTGCCTGAGCGTCAGTGTTATCCCAGGAGGCTGCCTTCGCCATCGGTGTTCTTCCGCATCTCTACGCATTTCACTGCTACACGCGGAATTCCACCTCCCTCTGACACACTCTAGTCTTGCAGTCACAAATGCAGTTCCCAGGTTAAGCCCGGGGATTTCACATCTGTCTTACAAAACCGCCTGCGCACGCTTTACGCCCAGTAATTCCGATTAACGCTCGCACCCTACGTATTACCGCGGCTGCTGGCACGTAGTTAGCCGGTGCTTATTCTGCAGGTACCGTCATCCACCCATGGTATTAGCACAGGCGATTTCTTTCCTGCCAAAAGTGGTTTACAACCCGAGGGCCTTCATCCCACACGCGGCATTGCTGGATCAGGGTTTCCCCCATTGTCCAAGATTCCCCACTGCTGCCTCCCGTAGGAGTCTGGGCCGTGTCTCAGTCCCAGTGTGGCTGGTCGTCCTCTCAGACCAGCTACGGATCGTCGCCTTGGTGAGCTTTTACCCCACCAACTAGCTAATCCGACATCGGCCGCTCCATGAGCGCGAGGTCTTTCGATCCCCCGCTTTCTACCTCAGTACGTATGCGGTATTAGCGTAACTTTCGCTACGTTATCCCCCACTCGTGGGCACGTTCCGATGCATTACTCACCCGTCCGCCACTCGCCGCCAGGCCGAAGCCCGCGCTGCCGTTCGACTTGCATGTGTAAGGCATGCCGCCAGCGTTCAATCTGAGCCAGGATCAAACTCTTCAGTTTAATCTCTGCTGTTACAACAAGGTCCTGTTCGTGAAAACAGGATTCACTCAAACGGAATATCTGACATACATCATTTTTTCCGTGTGAGCACTTGGTTGGACATCGCCATCCATGCGCCCACACTTATCGGCTGTTTATTTGTTAAAGATCAGGTCAGACGAAAATGCCGACGCGTTGCCGGATTCATCGTCTCGCTCATGTCGTGACATCAGCAAAGAGGGGAGAGTATGGCGAGCTTTTCCGAAGATGTCAAATCGATTGCAGGTGAGCCGATCTAGCCCAGGGTCTTTCGCTGCGCACAAGCCGCAGCGGATGCAGCGGCAAAAGTGCGCCAATAGCCTGCCTGTTTTGCTGATTCTTGCCTGAACCAATCGCAAGTCAACGGGGTCAAAATCGGGCTAGACTGAGGGGCAACTACAAACTCTTGATCGACCAAAGCAATGACTGCCCAAGACTGCGCCGAACGCGTTCGTGACCTGATGTATGCCGAAGACAGCGCTGCGCAGGCATTGGGCATTCGTATTGATGCCATAGCGCCAGGTGAGGCAAGCCTTAGCATGCGCGTGCAAGCGCATATGGCCAACGGACACCGTATTTGCCACGGTGGCTTCATTTTCACACTCGCGGATACCGCTTTTGCCTACAGTTGCAACAGCTATAACCAACGCTGTGTTGCTTCGGCGGCCGCGATTGATTTCATTGCCGCCGCGCAGGTTGATGATGTGCTTTATGCAACGGCCAGCGAAGTCAGCCGTGGTCGCCGTAACGGCGTCTATGATGTTCGGGTGACGCGGCAAGATGGCCAACTGATCGCTGTGTTTCGTGGCCGATCAGCGAGCATCAAGGGACAATTTTTCGAAACCGAATGATCGAATTTGCATATGCATTCTGGCAGCGATCCAACATCAGCCCAGGGCCTTCGGCTTGAGGCTATCGAAAAGGCTTCGGTCGACGAACTACGCGCGCTTCAAACCCAGCGCCTCAAGGTAAGCCTCAAGGCGGCCTACGAGCGCGTGCCGCATTATCGCGATCGCTTTGATCAACTCGGCGTGCATCCGGAGCAACTCAAATCGCTTGACGATTTGAGACAGTTTCCTTTCACCACCAAATCGGACTTGCGCGATAACTACCCCTTTGGCATGTTCGCGGTGCCGCAAGAGCAAGTGGTTCGCATTCACGCATCAAGCGGAACAACCGGCAAACCTACGGTGGTCGGCTATACAAAAAACGATATCGATACCTGGGCTTTGCTGGTTGCGCGGTCGATTCGCGCAGCCGGTGCGCGGGCAGGCGACAAGGTGCATGTGAGCTATGGTTATGGACTTTTTACCGGCGGCCTGGGAGCACACTATGGTGCAGAACGCCTTGGCCTGACGGTGATTCCTTTTGGCGGCGGTCAGACCGAACGCCAGGTGCAACTGATCCATGACTTCAAGCCCGACATCATCATGGTCACGCCAAGTTATATGCTTGCAATTGCTGACGAGTTTGAACGCCAGGGGCTTGTTGCCAATCAGTCGAGTCTTCGCGTGGGTATTTTCGGCGCTGAGCCTTGGACCGATGCCATGCGACACGAGATTGAGGCGCGTATGGGACTTGATGCGGTCGACATTTATGGGCTTTCAGAGGTGATGGGCCCGGGCGTGGCCAATGAATGTATTGAAACAAAAGACGGCCCAACGATCTGGGAGGATCACTTTTATCCGGAAATCATCGATCCGGAAAGCGGCCAGGTGCTGCCTGACGGTGCTTTTGGCGAGCTTGTGTTGACTTCGCTGACCAAGGAGGCATTGCCTGTTGTTCGCTATCGGACGCGCGACCTCACCCGCTTGCTCCCTGGGACAGCGCGCACCATGCGCCGCATCCAAAAAATTACTGGCCGCTCCGATGACATGATGATCGTGCGCGGCGTGAATGTGTTCCCCTCGCAAATCGAAGAACTGATTCTTAGGCAACCTCTTTTGGCCGCGCATTATGTTTGTGTGCTGTCCAAAGAAGGGCCGCTTGATACGCTGACCGTGCGCGTTGAGTTAAAAGCAGAACAGGCTGCGAGCAGCGCCGACGATCAGGCTCAAGCCGCGTCTGCACTTGAGCATCAAATTAAATCCTATATCGGAACAAGCGCCACGGTGAGGATTGAGCCCGTCGGTGCTGTTGATCGTTCGGCGGGTAAGGCCAAGCGGGTGATTGATCTGCGTCGATAGGTTGGCTGGCATTCGGCCTTACGAACCACGATGTTTAGCGGTATCTTGTTTGAAACAGGCTTAACAGCGAAGATAGTATCGAGAGAAAGGGTTTGTTATGGAATTCCGCGGCATCGTTCTAGAAAATCAACCTGACTTTTCAGCAAGCGTTCAAAGCATCAGTCGAGCCCGGCTTGACGAACACGCGGCAGCCGGCAACGTGCTCGTCCATATCGCGTATTCAACCATCAACTACAAAGACGGGCTTGCCTTGACGAACAAGTCACCGGTGGTTCGTAAGTGGCCGATGGTGCCGGGCATCGATGGCGCCGGGGTGGTAGAAGAAAGCGACGATCCGATGTTTCCGGTCGGAAGTTCAGTGATCTTGAATGGCTTTGGTGTAGGCGAAACCCATTGGGGCTGCCTTGCTGCCTATGCCCGTCTAAAGGCTGAGTGGCTGATACCGATGCCAGCCCAAATGGATGCGAGAACCGCCATGATCATTGGCACTGCGGGCTACACCGCGATGCTCTGCCTTCAGGCCCTCGAGCAACAAGGGCTGCGGCCTGAGCATGGCGAAGTCCTTGTGACCGGCGCCGCTGGCGGGGTGGGTAGCGTTGCAGTCTCACTGCTTGCAAGCCATGGCTATCGGGTTGTTGCTTCAACCGGTCGGGCGAGCACTGCCGACTATCTCAAGCAGCTTGGCGCAAGCGAGATTCTCGATCGCAGTGTGCTTGCAGCACCTGGCAAGGCGCTTCAAAAAGAACGCTGGGCCGCAGTGATCGATACCGTTGGCTCAACGAGCCTTGCCAATGCGATTGCCCAATGCCGATACGGTGCAAGCGTTGCTGCATGTGGACTTGCGGCCGGCATGGATTTACCCACCACGGTTGCACCGTTTATTTTGCGTAACGTGCGATTGCTCGGTGTTGACTCTGTGATGGCATCGCGGGCACTGCGCGAAAAGGCATGGGATGCGCTCAGTCATACACTCAATCGGGAGCATTTGTCGGCCATGTGCACCGAGATCGGGCTCGATGACTGCATTGCCGCCGGCGCAAGCATTCTTGCTGGCGAGATCCGGGGCCGATTACTGGTAAACCTCAGGCATTAGTCCGTCGGAACACTCAGCCATGAGGCCCCCGGAACAATTAGCCTTGAGGCCCCTGGAAAACTGAGCCCTGAGACCCCTGGAACACTGAGCCCTTAGGCCATTGGAACTTACTGCGTTTATCAGACGGTGCCTCAAAGGATGAAGCCTGCAATCGATCACGCCGCGGACGGGGATGCACCGATCACTTACCGTATCGAGCCTTTTGATCCCAAAGGGCACCGGTTTCGCGTCGGACTGCTGATTCGCACTCAGGCGCTTGCGCAGGACAAAGTGCTCTTGCGCTTAGCGGCCTGGATTCCCGGCAGTTATATGATCCGGGAATTCGCCAAGCATGTGCTGAGCATCGAGGCCTATTGGCTTGACGAGACCGAGCGCTTCAGTACTGGCGACATCCGTGAGGCGGTCGCGGCCTCGGGTCAAAGCATGAAGCTTGTGAAGACAGCTAAAGCCCAGTGGGAGATTCAAGTGCTGGCCGATCCGGGCAGTGACAAGGCATTTGATCCAAAAAAGCATACGATCTATGTTGAAGCCTTGATTTATGCCGGGGACTTGTCGGTTCGGGCGGCCCATCTTGACCAAAGCCATGGCTTTTTTAATCCGACCAGCCTTTGTCTTCGGGTGCTTGGCGCAGAACAGCTCCCCTGCGCGCTTGAACTGATTGCGCCGGATCCGGAATCTGTAACAGGCAGTTGGGAAGTGGCCACCACACTGGCACGACCCGCTGGCGGAGCAAGCCCATGGGGTTTTGGTCTTTATCGCGCAAACGAGTATGACGAATTAGCCGATCATCCGGTTGAGATGGGCACATTTTCCAGGTTTCGCTTTGAGGCCTGCGGTGTACCACACTGGCTTGTCGTCACTGGGAAGCATCGTTTTGACGCGGCGCGGGTTTGCCATGATTTGCAAAGCCTATGTGAAACCCAGATCCGCTTTTTTGATGCTCAACGCAAAGCACCCTTTGAGCAGTTCATGTTCTTGCTGACCGTACTGGGCGAAGCTTACGGAGGTCTTGAGCATCGCGACAGCACAGCGCTGATCTGCCGACGCGATGATCTTCCGCCTCCGCAAAGTTTAAAACTTGCAAGCGACGGATCAGCAAGCAGCAGCCAGGACGAACCGAGCGAGGGCTATCGACGTTTTTTAGGCCTTGCAAGTCACGAATATTTTCATGCCTGGCATGTGAAGCGGATCAAACCAGCGGTTTTCGTTCGCTATGATTTCGATCAGGAAAACTACACCCGCTTGCTCTGGATTTTCGAAGGATTTACATCGTATTACGATGATTTGATGCTTTTGCGCGCAGGCGTGATTTCCCGCACAAGCTATTTGAGCTCGCTTGAAGCGACGATCAATCAGGTTCTCAAAAACCCATCTCGCCGCGGTGAAAGCCTCTCGGATGCGAGCTTTGATGCCTGGATCAAGTACTACCGACAAGATGAAAATGCAGCAAATGCGGTTGTGAGCTACTACGCCAAGGGAGCGTTGGTTGCGCTCTGTATCGATTTGTTGATTCGGCAAATCACCCGGGAGCGTGCAAGCCTTGACCATTTGATGCGATTACTTTGGACGCGTTATGGCGAGCCGTTTTACCGCGTCCCGGCAACCCACCCTGATGCTGATGAGCACAGGGGTAGCTTAAGGCCTGACAAAGGCAGGCGTGGACTTGATGAAGATGGCTTTTTTCAGGTCTTGTTCGAAGCCTGCAAGATTCGGAGCAAGACAAGACAGCTTGCCTTGGTGCGGGATATCGGAGACTGGGTCGAGGGCCGCGTGGATCTTCCGCTTGAGCCGCTCTTGGCAAAAGTGTCCGTGAAACTTTCGCGTCAGCTATCGAGCCTAAGCCATGGCATGCGATTTCGGATTCACGAACAGGACATGCTCATCACCGCAGTGCTCAACGGATCAGCGGCGCACGAGGCGGGCCTTTCTGCAGGGGACCGGTTGGTTGCGGTCGACGGACTGCGAGCAAGCGAGGCCAGCCTGAACGAAGCGATCAAGCGCTGCGATGGTCCCATCGAGATTTTCGCCTTCAGACGCGACGAGTTGTTTTGCACCCGACTCAAACCCATCCCTGATGCCAATCCGGAAGTCCGCTTGGCCTTCATCGCCTAGTCGTCAAGCAAAAAGTTGCTCAAGTGCCTGGCCGGGGTTTTCAGCCCGCATGAAGGTCTCGCCCACAAGAAAGCCATAGACTTCGTGCTCAAGCATCATCTGGACATCGTCCCGGCTCGCAATTCCGCTTTCGGTGATCAGCAAGCGATCGTTTGGAATCAAAGGCAAGAGCTCAACGGTGGTCCTGAGACTGACCTCAAAGCTCTTTAGATCTCGGTTGTTGATTCCCCATAGCGCAGACTTGAGCTTCATCGCCCGCTCGAGCTCATCAACATTGTGGATTTCCACCAGCACATCCAGACCCAAAGCCTGTGCGCAGGCTTCCAATTCCTGTAACTGTACATCGGAGAGGGCGGCAACGATCAGCAAAATGCAGTCGGCGCCCGCAGCACAGGCCTGGTAAACCTGCCAGGGATGACAAAAAAAATCCTTGCGAATCACAGGCAGCGTGCATGCTGCACGCGCTGCGACCAGATGCGACAGTTCGCCCTGAAAAAATCCTTCATCGGTCAACACAGACAGACAGCATGCACCGTGCTGTTCATAAGCCCTTGCGATTTCAGGCGGATCAAATTGAGCCCTGAGCAGGCCCTTGCTCGGACTTGCCCGTTTGATTTCCGCGATCACTGCCGCACGCCGCGCCCGGATTCGGCCAGCCATCGCCTGGGCAAAGCCACGCGGCGAATCCAGCCGAAGTCGATCATGTGCCGCCTTTTGCATAGCATTCAACGGCGTATGCAAGAGCCCTTGCTCGACTTCGCGCGCTTTCACAGCCATGATGGTTTCTAGAATTTTACTCATGACAGGTTTTCCAGCGCCAATCGATTCCTATCATGCTGCATGCGCACCCAGGCGTTGGGTAAGGGCGACCATCTCATGGAGCTTGGCAAGCGCCGCACCCGATCGAAGCGTCTCGCGCGCCAAGGCGAGACCACTGGCAATCGAATCGACGCGTCCGGCGGTGTATAGCGCAGCACCGGCATTCAAACAAACGATTTCAAAAGCAGCACCGGGTTTGGCCTCGATTGCCTGCATCAACATGGCGCGCGAGGCTTGTGGGTTGTCTACCCGCAGGCTGCGATGACTCATCATGGACATGCCAAAATCTTCCGGATGCAGCTCGTATTCCAGAATCTCGCCCTGCCTGAGTTCGCCCACAAGCGTGGCAGCCCCCAGCGAAATTTCATCCATCCCGTCCTTGCCCCAAACCACCAGCGCATGACTGGCTCCGAGGTTCTTCAAAACACGAACCTGGATGCCGACCAGATCCGGATGAAAGACGCCCATGAGAATGTTCGGCGCCCCAGCCGGGTTGGTCAGCGGCCCGAGAATGTTGAAAATCGTGCGTACCCCGAGCTCACGCCGCACAGGTGCGACGTTTTTCATCGCCGGATGATGATTGGGTGCGAACATAAACCCAAGACCAATGTCTTCGATACAGCGCGCAACCTGCTCGGGCTTGAGGTTGATTTGCACACCCAGTGCTTCCAAAACATCAGCGCTACCCGACTTTGACGATACCCCGCGATTGCCGTGCTTGGCCACTTTGGCTCCGGCTGCAGCCACCACAAACATCGCAGCTGTGGAAATATTGAAGGTATGGGAACCGTCGCCACCGGTTCCAACGATGTCGACAAAATGCGGGCCGCCGTCGACTTCGACGCGGTTTGCAAACTCGCGCATCACCTGCGCGGCAGCGCTGATCTCGCCAACCGTTTCCTTCTTCACCCTAAGCCCGGTGAGCAGCGCAGCCGTGATCGCCGGCGATAGCTCGCCACGCATGATCATGCGCATGAGCGTCAGCATTTCGTCATGAAAAATCTCACGATGCTCGACACAGCGCGTCAAGGCTTCCTGAGCCGTGATTGTCATCGTTCTAATCCTTAATTAGACTTGAGGAAGCGCTCAAGCATTTCCATACCGTGCTCGGTATCGATCGACTCCGGGTGAAACTGCAGGCCTTCGATGGGAAACTCGCGGTGTCGAACGCCCATGATTTCACCGTCCTCGGTTTGCGCGGTAATCGAAAGGCACTCAGGCAGACTCGCTCGCTCGATGGCCAGCGAGTGGTAGCGCACCACCGAAAATCGATCCGGCAAACCAGCGAAGACGCCCTGGCCTTGATGCGCGATCAGGCTTGATTTTCCGTGCATCACCTGGCGCGCGCGGATGATTCGGCCCCCAAAAACCTGCCCGATCGACTGATGTCCCAGGCAAACGCCAAGGATCGGGATCTTGCCGCAAAAATGCCGGATCGCTGCCATCGAGATACCTGCTTCGTTCGGCGTGCAAGGACCGGGCGATATCACCAGCCGCTTGGGGCGAAGTTGCTCGAGGCTTTGCAGGTCAGATGCATCGTTTCTCAATGTTGTAACGCTCGCTCCCAAGGCCCGCAAATACTGGACGAGGTTGTAGGTGAACGAATCGTAGTTATCGATCATCAAAAGCATAAGTGCCTCCCGCGTGATCCCAGACAGCTGGCTTAGTGCTCAAGACCATTTTCGACCAATTCGGCTGCTCTTAAAACAGCACGCGCCTTCATTTCGGTCTCTTGCCATTCTGCCTCTGGCGTCGAGTCGTAAACAATACCGGCGGCTGCCTGCACGTTGAGTACTTTATCTTTCACGATGCCGGTACGAATCGCGATCGCAACATCCATATGGCCGGACCAACTCAGGTAGCCGACAGCACCACCATAAATCCCGCGCCGTGTGCGCTCCATGTGATCGATCACTTCCATCGCCCGAACTTTTGGCGCACCTGTCAGGGTGCCGGCAGGAAAACTCGCCTTTAGCACGTCGATCACATCAAGGCCATCGTCCAAAAGCCCTTCGACGTTCGATACAATATGTTGAACGTGTGAATACTTTTCAACAACCATTTTTTCAGTCACCCGCACCGTCCCGGTTTTCGCAATCCGACCGAGGTCATTTCTGGCCAGGTCGATAAGCATCAGGTGTTCGGCGCGCTCTTTGGGATCGGCCAGCAGTTCGCGCGCAAGCGCCTCATCCTGTTGGGGCGATAAGCCCCTGCGACGAGTGCCCGCAATTGGACGGATCGTGATTCGCGTAGCTCCCTCCGGATCTTCGGTTTCAAGAATCTCCTGTCGAACGAGAATCTCAGGCGATGCGCCGATCACCTGGAAGTCGCCAAAATCGTAGTAGTACATGTAGGGCGAAGGATTGATCGATCGCAGGGCGCGATACAGCGCAAGCGGCGGATGGTCGAATGGTTTTTGAATCAATTGACCGATTTGCACCTGCATCAGATCGCCTGCAATGATCAATTCACGCGCCTTGCGGGCAGCCTCCAGATAGTCCTGTTTGTCAAAGCCGCGTATCTCGGCGCACTCTGGGCCGGGAGCTGGAAGACTTTCGAGGACTGCGAGCTGTAAGCGGGCTTTAAGTTCTCGCAGGCGGCTTTGGGCTTGCGCCCAAGCGTTCGGCTTGCCTGTGTCGGCATACACCACAAGCTGCAGTTTTCCGCGCAGACTGTCGACGATAGCAAGCTCGTCGACCAGTAAGAAAAGCATATCGGGTGTGCCGATCGGATCCGGCTTGGTACAGGGGCCAAGGCGAGGTTCGATGAACCGCACCAGATCGTAGCCAAAATACCCGGCCAAGCCCCCGCAAAAGCGCGGAAGCCCCGGCCTGATCGCGACCTTGAAGCGCTTGCGGTAGGCGCGGATGAACTCAAGCGGGTCGCCCCGATGCGACTCAATGACCTCATCGTCGCGCATGACCTCGACCCGATCATCGCGACTGCGAATCGAGGTTCGGGCCGATACACCGATGAAGGAATAACGTCCGAAGCGTTCACCGCCTTCCACCGATTCGAGCAAAAAACTATGCTTGCGCTTGCCAGGTTCGTTGAGTTTGCAATACACCGACAGCGGGGTTTCGAGGTCGGCCAGACATTCACGGACCAAGGCAATTCGGTCGTAGCCTTGGGCCGCAAGCGCTTTGAATTCAGACTCGTTCATGCTGTTTCTCGCTTTTGCCAGCCCCGGTTTTCATTGGTCTGCCTGCGGGGCTCTGCCATGGTACAAGCCCTGAAGGGGCGCGCACTGGTTGCGATGAAGGGCTGGTCAGTTGTGGACGTCGCTACCGAGTGGCTGCTTAACAACAGCGTCGCCAGCATCGGGTGCTGGGCATGGCAGGTGGCTTGCTTGCAAAGTCCATTGGGCGAATGTCTTGATGTCAGGAACTATACCATCGCATGCGATTTGCTCAAGGTCAACGCCCTCGCGGTAGCCGTAAGGTACTAAAAAGCAAAGCATCCCGGCGGCTCTGGCTGCTTGTGCATCGTTTTGCGAATCACCAAGCATGAGCACTTCCGAAGGCCTAAACCCAAGCATGCTTGCAGCCTGCCACAAAGGCTCCGGACGCGGTTTTTTAAAGGGCAGAGCGTCGCCTCCGAGCGCAAACCGAAAGTACCGACTCAAATCTGAGCGAACAAGCAGGGCGTCAGTAAACGCCTGCGCTTTGTTGGTTACAACTGCCATCGGAAAGCCGGCCGCCTTTAACTGTTCTAAACCGTGAACAACACCTGCATAGGGCCGAGCCCATTGGCCGTTATAGCGCCGATAAACATCGCTGAAATGTTGCATAGCGATAGCATGGGCTGAAGCCTCAGCGTCGGCTGACAAGTCGCCGGTCAAAAGGCGATGCACAAAGCGCTCTGCACCTTTGCCGACGAAGGTCAAGATTTGCGCATCGCTAAGCGGGGCCAGGCGGAAAATTTCGCGCATGACATGCCCGGTTTGAATCAGATCGGCAGCGGTATCAAGCAAGGTGCCATCCAGATCAAACAAAAGCGCCCTGATCCCCGCTTTAAGGCTTGGCGCCGGATAAGGCAACCGGGGTAAAGCCTCGCCGCTCAGCATGACCTTAAAGGGGACTCGGCATAATCTTCAAGCTGACGCAGCATGATCTTCAAGGCGACTCAGCCTTGATTCATCAATCGCATGCCGCAGCCGGTTGATGATCGAGCGGTACTTGCCATCGTCATCGGGTGCAGAAAAGACCGCCGAGCCGGCCACAAAACAGTCGGCACCTGCAAGCGCGATTTCTGCGATGTTTTCCACTTTAATCCCACCATCCACCTGCAACACGATCGGTGCACCGCCTTGTTGCTGGTGGCGATCAATCAAAGCCCGCACCGCTTTGATTTTTTGAAGACTCGAGGGCAGAAACTGCTGCCCTCCAAATCCGGGATTAACCGACATCAGCAAAATAAGGTCGAGCCGATGCACTACATGTTCAAGCCACTGTAGCGGACTTGCCGGGTTCAGTACCAGACCCGCCTTACAGCCGTGGTCCTTGATGAGTTGCAAGGATCGGTCCACATGGTCGGAGGCCTCCGGATGAAAGCTTATCCAGTCAGCGCCTGCCTCGGCAAAGGCGCTGATCAGACCATCGACCGGTTTGACCATCAAGTGCACGTCAAGGGGCAAGCCTGTATGCGGCCGGATGGCTTTACAAACCATCGGACCGATGCTGAGGTTTGGCACGTAATGATTGTCCATCACATCCACATGCACCCAGTCGGCACCGCTGGATTCGAGTGCACGGACCTCTTCGCCAAGCCTTGAAAAATCAGCCGATAACAGGCTGGGGGCAATGCAATAGCGCTGTTTCATCGGTATGCTTGGGACCATGCGTGGATTGTACTTGGAGAGCAGTCAGCGCATTTGAACATCAACCTATGCTCCCGGACTTCATGATGGCTCAAGCACGCAAAACCAGTTATCAATTCAAGATTTCGGTCAAGACGATGTACCTGCCTGAGCAGTCTGCTCCAGAGCAGCATCGTTATACCTTTGCCTACACCATCACCATTGCCAACACCGGCTCGATTCCCGCGCAACTCATCAGTCGGCACTGGGTGATCACTTCCGAAGACGGCGAGGTCAATGAGGTCAAAGGACTCGGTGTGGTCGGACAACAGCCCTTGATTGCGCCCGGGCAAGGTTTTGAGTACACAAGTGGCTCGCAGGTGAGCACGCCCACCGCTACGATGAAAGGCAGCTACTTTTTCGTGGCCGAAGACGGCGAGCGCTTCGAACAGGCAATTCCAGCGTTTGTATTGAGTGTGCCGCGCACGCTTCACTAGCGCATAAGGCGCAGAACAAGCTAACGCTTTCCGCCCATGGTCCACCAGACGATAAACAAGACCAAAGCAAGAATACCGAAGGCTTCAAGATAAATCACCCACATGGCACATCACCTCAAGGTTGGTATGGCTAGGGTTTGGATTTCCCACTGCTTTGAAAAGTACCGGCTAGCAAGCCGCGGGCTTCAAAGCCTGTTGTTGTCCTCAAGCATTTTCTCAAATTGAGTCATCGGGGCATAGCCGGTGAGTCGCTTGCCGTTGGGGAAAAAAACCGTCGGCGTGCCGGTTACGGCGAGGCTGCGACCGAGTTCCTTCAGCTTGGCAATTGGGGCATCGCAAGAAGGCGCTGCGTTGGGTGGCGCTTTGCCCGAGAGCATCATATCGTTCCAGGCTTTGGCTTTGTCGGCCGCGCAAAGGGCGTTTCGCGACTTCACTTCGGAGTCCGGTGACAGTAAAGGCAACACAAAGGTGTAAATCGTTACATCCTTGATCCCGGCAAGATCAGCCCGCAACTTTCGGCAATAGCCGCAGTTTGGGTCCTCAAATACCGCCATCACGCGTCGGCCGTTGCCCTGAACCTGTTTGAAAGCCAGGGATAAAGGCAGGTCCTTGAATTGAATCGAAGATAGCTCTTCAGTGCGCTCACGGGTTATGTTTTTATTATTTTTCAGATCGATCAATTGACCTTCGATAAACGCGTAGGCGCCTTTCTCGTCGACATAAATCAGATCGGTTCCGAGCCTCACCTCGTAGAGTCCAGCAATCGGCGTCTTGGCGATACCGTCGACCTTGTACTTGCCTTTGAGCCAACTCTCGACACTTTGCTTTATGCTCATTTCGATAGCATTGATCGCTGGATTTGAGCCTTGGCTCGATGGCTGCGCAGCGGCCTTACCCAGCGTTGCAGCTGTCAGCGTAAAAACCAGAAGCGTCACATGAGAGGCCCTAAGCAGCTTGCGCCATGCAGCATGCAAACCCCGTGCTTGATTCTCAGTGCAATGCATAGCCTATCCTATCGTTCTTAAATTGCGTGATGCCGCGTTTAAACCGCAGGCAGGTTAATTGGGCCCATGCCGAACAGCTTGGCGAATCAAGGCAGACTGAATCAGCGAACTGCCTGCAACCCGCGACCATCCCCAAGCGCCAATCGCTGCGAGAAGCGGCGTTGGCCTTTGTTCAAACCATTGATACAGTCTGCGGGTGAGTAAGGACAAGGCTGCGACCGGCTCGGCGCGCCGACGGACGTAGCGCTCAAGGCAGGGCGCCTGCCCGGGATCGTGTCGCGATGCGGGGCGCGACAGCACATCGGTCAGTTCGATCATATCGCCGATACCAAGATTCAATCCCTGGCCTGCCATCGGATGCACAACATGGGCTGCGTCGGCAAGCAGCAGCAAGCGTTGTGCGGTCGGTGAATCGGACAGTGATTCAATGAGAGGAAACGAGGCGGGCTGGTTCAAACAAGACACAAGCACCGGCGCATCGCTTCCAAGCGATTCCAGAAAGGCCTGGACATGCCGGCGGAGCGATTCGCCTCCGAGCGACATCAACCGGTCGGCGATCGGTTGCGGCGCGGACCACACCATGCTCAAGGCCTGACCGGGCAAGGGCAAGAGCGCAAGAATCCCCTGATCGGTAAACCATTGGTAGGCGCTGTGCCGATGCTGGCTGCCGCAGGCAAAGTTAGCAACCACCGCACTTGCCTTATAGTCGAATCGCCGGCTTGTGATCCCCGCCAGCTTGCGAAGGCCCGAATGCGCACCGTCGCAACCCACAAGCAGTCGCGCCTCTAAGGTTTTGCCGTGTTCAAGCGTTATGCGTCGCGTCTGCCCAGCCTGCAGCGCAGACTGCAGTCCGCTGGCAGCCCTTGCCCCCAAGACCGGGGGATCGATGCCCACAAGCGATTCCTGAAGACGAAGCACGCCGGCCATGGCCACTGCTTGCTGGCCCGCTGCAATCAGCTCTGATTGTTCAACGGTTAAGGCCAGCTGCTCGAGCGCTGCACGATAGGCGTCGAAAACAATCGGCTCCACAGATCCAAGCGGGGGAGCGTGTATATGCATACGATTGATCAAACCGAGGCGCTGCGACTGAATCGCAGCACTGAGCCCCTGGTCTTGCATCCAAGCCCAGCTCGCTGGAGAAAGCGCAAAAATCCGCTGATCAAAGCCGACCTGATGACGGGCATAAACCGGTTCAGGGCCGATCAAGGCACAGCGATAGCCGAGTTTTGCAAGCGCTTGCGCCGTAAACAAACCGGCCACAGAAGCTCCAATCACTGCAATATCGACCTGCAACGCTGAGCTCGAGCTTGCAAACAAAGCAGACGATCCCTGTCGCGCCGGAAAGGGAATTTCCGAAAGCGGCATCGGGGCGGTATGGGGATTTGAAAAAACGTTCATGGCTTCGGTTTTTGATGAAGCATTATAGGAGGCCAGCTATGCTTGGAAGCAGAGTGCCTTGAGGTATCAGGCCCTCTGCATCATTAGTCGCGACCAGCCCGGGAGAAACAGCGCATGATCAACAAGATTCTTGCTTCAGCCCAAGAGGCTTTATCGGATGTGCACGACGGTGCAACGATTCTGATCGGCGGCTTTGGCAGTGCTGGCTTACCGACTCAGCTTACCGATGCGTTGATTGCCAAAGGGGCACGCGAACTCACGGTTGTCAACAATAATGCGGGTAACGGGGAAAAGGGGCTTGCCGCCTTGATGAAAGCCGGTTGCGTGCGCAAGCTCATTTGCTCCTTCCCGCGCCAAGTGGATTCCTGGGTGTTTGATGATTTGTGGCGCGCCGGGAAAATCGAACTTGAGCTGGTGCCGCAAGGCAATCTCGCCGAACGAATCCGCGCGGCAGGCGCAGGTATTGGCGCCTTTTATACCGCTACGGGTTTTGGAACCGATCTGGCAAAAGGCAAAGAAACGCGACAGATCAAGGGGCGCGACTATGTGCTTGAGTATCCGATTCATGCCGACTTTGCGCTTGTTGCCGCCGAAACAGGCGATCGATGGGGCAATTTAACGTACCGAAAAACCGCAAGAAACTTCGGACCGATCATGTGCATGGCTGCCAAAACCGCGATTGCGCAGGTTCATCGGATTGTCGACCTCGGTGCGATCGATCCCGAGCATGTGATAACACCGGGGATTTTCGTCAAACGCATCGTGCAGGTCGAGCGTTTGAGCTATGACCCCACACCAGCCAAACGTGGAGAGCAAAACCGATGAAGCGTTACAGCCGTGATCAGATGGCCCAACATGTTGCCCGCGATATACCCGAAGGCGCTTATGTCAATCTGGGCATCGGCATGCCCACCCTGGTTGCAAACCATATCCCGCAGGACCGCGAGATCGTTTTGCAAAGTGAAAACGGACTACTCGGTATGGGGCCAGCCCCTGAGCCTGGCGCGGAGGACTACGATCTGATCAACGCTGGCAAGCAACCAGTCACTCTGATGCCGGGTGCATCGTTTTTTCATCATGCCGATTCATTTGCGATGATGCGGGGCGGTCACCTGGATTTATGCGTGCTCGGTGCCTTTCAGGTCGCGGTTAACGGCGATCTTGCCAACTGGCATACGGGTCAATCCGAAGCGATTCCAGCGGTCGGCGGGGCCATGGACCTGGCAAGCGGAGCCAAGCAGGTCTTTGTGATGATGGAATTGCTCACCAAAAACGGTGAGAGCAAGCTTGTTGAGCGCTGCACGTACCCGCTGACCGGTTTGCGTTGCGTATCGCGCGTGTATACCGACCTGGCAACGATTTACATTAGCCCGGACGGGTTGATGGTTGCGGACTTGATCGAGGGACTCAGCCTTGAAGATTTGATCGGACTTTCCGGCGTGCCGATGCAAGCGCTCGACCCCAGGCGCAACGCCCATTAAAGGCAAGGCATTCGCAAGATCCCAACAGCTAGCTTGCTAAGCCGCTAAACCAGCAGCTACCATCGACCGTAAGTAAGGTTAAGGCAGCAGGAGGGTCTTAGCCGTGGACAACGCTCTAGCTTTTGGATTCAGAATTCAAACCGCCGTAGGCGCTTTACACGCTTCGCCGTCGATACAGTCGCGCCCCCGCCCCCAATTGATGCTTCGCAAGCCTCCAGCGCATGCCAAACCGGGCGAATTTGCAGCCACACTCGAGCAAATTCGGCAGGTTCGGACAAGCCAGGTCAATCCCTCGTAATTTGCCATTCATCAAGTCTCGGCGCGCTTGGCTGAGGCCAGCGGCTTTTCGTTATCATTGGGGGCATGAAGGCTGCCCGAAACTTAAAGTCCGTGACGTACTGGGAACGTGTCAGACACGATAGCGCTGCACAATCCTCGATGTATGTGGTGGTGAACGAAGGCCGGTTGGTGATGGCGACCACTTCGCTTGACCTCGCTCGTCAGACTTTTGCAAAAGTCCGTCAGGGCCTGGCCATTGACAGTCTTGTTGGTGAGCGAATGCAAGAACCGGAGGGGCCAACCGAGGACAAGCCATCGGATGCCACTGGTCAGGTCGAAAGTGCGCAGCAGGTCGCCGGCAGCGCGGAGTAGAAGCAACAACAATTGCAGCAGCGACGCGATGAATGACTTAGGCAAAGGTCTTGCGGCTGCCTTTCGCCGTCTTGCCGCTACCGCTCTCCGCCCGACATGTCGCTAGCCAACGCAAGCTTAACTTGGAAGCTGCGCCGGACGCTGATAGAGCTTTGAAAACTCGCTCACCGACGGAAGCGAATCCGATACTCTCGTGATGTTGATGATCACTGCAGGGTCGGGCTTTGGCAGCTTCGCGGCCATTGAGGTCGCTGCCTGAGCGATACGACGGCCATCGACGCTGAACTGCGCGTTGTCGGGCAGCCTCAGTTGGGCTGTCGAGATCGCTGATGCGTAATGGGAAAGGCTTTGCATGACGATGGGGTTACTTCAAAGGTATTTCACGGTTTTGGGGGCAATCCGCATCAAGTCCGCTCTCAACGAATCTACCGTCCTTATGTTGGAAAACGGCGATTCGTCAGGCCTAGTTTATGGCGGATGAAGGCATCGGGCGAGGAAGCCGCGTTCAAAGACTTCGTTGGGCCTTCATGCTTAAAACACTCGACTTAGCGTGAATTTCAGGGCAACATCATGAGCGGTTTAGCCTGCACTAAAAACTCTGTTGCTGGGGAGGAAACATCATGATTGCCGCAACAACGATTGTTTTCGCACTGATCGTCGCAGCCGTTTTATGGTGGACCGGAGCCGCCCAAATTCCACGCGAAATGCGTGCGTCTTACTCGCCGCAAGATCTGGAAGTCCTGCAGCAGGATCTCAACTTCAGGAAACTCACAGGTCAAATCGTAGTGATCAGCGTCGCATTTTTGCTGATCTTCTGGCTGATCTGACAGGGTCTTCGCGCAAATCGAGGTTCCGTTCTTGGCCCAAGGTTTTCACCTGCATCGATTTGACGAAGGATTTGCCAGCGCCTTTCAAATGTTGTCCAAGCTACCCGGCGCGCGCTCGGGCAAGTTGGGCTATGTTTGTCAGTTTGATGCGGGTAGCGGCATGTGGCTTGCCGCCGCCAAGGCCCTTGGCGCCGTCCGTTTGCTCGGTATTTCAACACCCGACCGTATCGAGCAAGCGCCCTGCGTCGAACCGGAGCTGCTCAAGACGATCGATTTGCACCAGGTCAAGGTGAGCCTTCCACAGCCGGCAGATCTTGTTCTGTGTATTAACTTTATACAGCGCCTCGATCAGGCGCGCGCGGGGGACTTTGTCGCAGACCTTTGCAAAAGTGCGCCTCGGGTGCTCTTTTGTGCCCCCGCGCCGCATGAAGCGTCGGCTAGCGATGAAAACCTACGATGGCCGTCATTTTGGGCATCACACTTCGCCAAGAACGGTTACTACGCTGACCTTCAGTACCGAATGCGGATATGGCCAGACCGTCTCATCGACCCCGCGTTGCGGCAAAACAGCGTATTGTTTATTAAACGCTCAAAGCGATTCAAGCCAAGTTACCCATTTGAGTGCCTGGATGTGATTCACCCTTCCATCTATCAGTCCTTGCAACATCGACAGACCTGGTTCGCCCGACAGTTGACGCGTTCAACGCTCCAACGACTATTCGGTGAATCCATTGGGCCTAAATCGTAGCGTCGGTCATTTGATACACTACGCGGTCTTATTGGCCTGGTAGCTCAGTCGGTAGAGCAGAGGACTGAAAATCCTTGTGTCGGTGGTTCGATTCCGCCCCAGGCCACCTTAAGCGTCGGGCTTTTCCTGCGGAATCGGAACGGTTTCGTGCCAGTGAAGTAATTGCCCGGTATCGCGCGTGAATTGCTCGACATCGTCGGGCGTGTCCAGATCGATTCGATAATTGCGTGTATCACTGACGAAATAGTGCACAGCCTTCGGATGGCTCTCCTGCCACTGCCGGCATCCCACATGAACCGGGCTTTGTAAAACAGCTTGGCGAACGTCATCACTGAACATCACCGGGTTTCCGCGCTTGCCCTGAACCTGAGGAACGACAACCGATGTGTCGCCGGGGCGCTTTCGGTAGGCGGCGATCAGATCGCTGATGTCGTGCGAATCAATCAGCGGCTGATCAGCCAAGGCCACCAAACACGCATCAAGCCTGGCTGCAAAGGCGGCAATTCCCAGGCGCTGCGAAGACACCTGACCATCGTCTGGATGCATATTGCGAACCACCGTCACCGCAAAGTCCTTGATCACAGGTTCGATCAGCTCGGCGTGGTGACCGAGTACCACCACAACTTCGTCGACGCCTGCGCCCGAGAGTGCGATGAGCTGACGGCAAATCAAAGGCACACCGTCGAGCTGCAAAAGACTTTTGGGTCGATAGCCCATGCGTGAGCCGCTTCCCGCAGCCAACAGCACAGCGCCAAGCGCAATTCGATCGTTTAACAAGCAAGCGGCCTTAAGCGATAGGTTTCAGCGAAGGTTCTTCACGCAATCATCGCTCCATTTTCCTCATGCACAAAAAAGGCAAGTTTCGCGATAGGCAGATGAGGCTATTTGCGCGCCATTGGGAAATCACTTAGCCTTCGCCAACGCTATGAAATGAGGTGGCCATGAGCAAAGCAGCACGCAACGAGTTAATCGATCTATTTTTTCGCTTTCAGCACATTGTTCAAAGTCTTAGATCGCTTCCCGGCCTCCAGAACCTCACGCCAGAGCACGAGGCTTTGCTCAATCTTATCGGAGTTTCCTGGCATGCCGGTCAGGCACTTTCGGTGCGGCAGGCAATGCGAAACGAGCAATTTGGCTCTCCAGCGACCATTCACAAGCGCTTGCAATGCTTGCGTCAAGCCGGTCTGATCGACCTTCAGACGTCCGAACAAGATAGCCGCAAACGCATGATCATCCCCACTGCAGAGGCCATCGGCTTTTTTTCGGGACAGGCCAAAGCCATCAAGACGGTTGCCAAACAGGCGCGTTAAGCAAACCCATTCGGCCTGGGGCTTGGGTGAATCGGTGTTGAAACGCACGCTCGGGTTCTTCCTTGCGCTGGGCTTGCTCTGGTTTCTTACTGACCGTTTGATCTGTGACCGTTGGATGTACCACGATTACGCCACCGGTTCGGATCGTCGATTGAGCTGTCCGTGGTAAAACTTCTGTGGTGAAACGTCCCTGTTGAAATGTGGTGAAAGGTCCGTTGTGACATAACAGGCGCAGCGCTTGCAGGCTAAGTGCGCAAAGACTCCACCTGCTGGGCCTGTCCAGTGGCTGCAACACGAATCCTGAACAACTCGCCAGAGGCAGCCGACCGCGCACTGTAGGCACTTAAGTTGACCTGATGCGTTACGAGGATCAGAGGACCTGTCGGAGCGCTGCTAAACCAAAGCTGCAAGGCCTGCGTCAATTGCCGGGTGTGCTTGCTTGCCAGCTCGGGATCTCTGAAAAACGAACCCAAAAAATCCTTCCTATGAGGCTCTCCAAAGCCGAGCAGGCGGGCCGTGTCTACGCAGCGACACCAGGGGCTCGACCAGAGCTGCACTTGCTGTAATCCCTGAGCGCGCAACCAATGGCCGGTCTCGGCAGCCTGTTGTCTTCCGCGCTCGCCAAGATTGCGCTGCGTTGCGCAGTCATCAAGACGCATCTCCGGCGGATCGCTGTAGCCCGGAGCATCAGCATGGCGCATCATCAGTATCTGCTGCCGCGGATCCAAAAGTGCGGCAGCGGAACGCGAATCGGTGCTTGCGAAAACCCTGGCACCGGGAATCAGTAATCCTGCGAAAACGCCCAGGCTCGCGCTAGCGAAGACGCGTCGGGTTAGGGCGTGGTGCTTTTGAAGCAATCTTTTGCGGTGCATAGCGGTTCAGCCAAGCGAAGAATTCACGGTACCAGACAAGAGAGTTCTGGGGTTTGAGAACCCAGTGATTCTCATCGGGGAACCATAAAAGCCGGGCTTCGACCCCTTTGGCCTTGAGGGTGTTGTAATACGCCAGCCCTTGCGCATCGGGCACCCGATAGTCGAGGGCTCCGTGGATGACGAGCGTTGGCGTGCGCATGCTTGCTGCTGCGTGGTGCGGACTTTGCCGATGGATCTGTGCCATGTTGTCCCAGTACCATGCGCCCAGCTCCTGAGCATGCCAGCCGTAGGCGTCATCAGCAAACATAGCGACCCAGTCAAAACACCCCGCATGGCAAATATACGCTTTATATCGTTCTGCCTTGGCAAAGGCATTCATCCAGGCAACCATGAATCCGCCATAGCTGCCGCCTGCTGCGACAATCCGTTGCGCATCGATGTAGGGCTGTGCCTCGAACCAGCTACTTGCTGCTTCGATGTCGATGAGCTCCAGCTCACCCCAGCGATGGGTAATACTGTCTAAGAATTCGTAACCGAAACTGCTTGAGCCGTGGTAGTTCACACTTGCCACCACGTAGCCTTGTGCGGCAAAGACCTGAGTGTTCCATCGGTAATGAAACTGATCGCCCGCTGCCGTGTGAGGCCCGCCGTGGATGTTGTGCAAAAGCGGGTAAGACTTTCCTGGATCAAAATCGGGTGGATAGGTTAGCCAAACCTGCACCGGGTCGTTGAGCGCTCCCTTGATATCGATCGTCTCGACAGCCCCAAGGCGCATACCCTTGAGCAAGCTGTCATTGAATCGATCCACGCGCTTGGCTGCGGCCTTGGGCTCAGCCCACCAAAGCTGGGCCGGATGACTTGCGCTTTCGAGACTTACCAAAATCCGCGGCTCAGGCGCTCCGTGCATTGAAAAAGCCTGGACCCACCCGCCTTCTACGATCCGCTCCGGTTCACGCAGATCACGATTTTCTTCGAGATCGTCAAGTTTATAGCGCCAAAGATGCCGGCGGCCGCGATCCTCGGCAGTAAAGCAAATCGATGATGCGTCCTGTGTCCATTGCAATGGTGCTTGCGGCACCCGATCCCAATTCGGCATCAGCCGAATCGGCTTTGCCTTGCTCTTGAGTGCCAGAAGCGTCAGACGAGCAGGCATGGTGTGTCTAGTCTTCACATCAGCAGCCAAACAGGCGATGCGCTTGCCCTGCGGGTCAAACACCGGAGCGCTGTAATCCCAACCGTCCTCCGGGCTGATCCGCTTGAATTTTCCACTTTTCAGGTCAAGCAGACCCAAGGCATGCGGGTAATCCAGGCGCGGATCCACAGCAGGGTCAAAGCAAAAGACGCAAGCACTTCCATCAGGCGCCAGATCAAAGCTCTGCAGATCCGGATCGGCCAGAGGAAGGCTCAGGCGAGCCTTGTGCATCAAATCGCTGACTTTCCCACTTGTCAGATCAAGCAGCATCAGGCGCGGTACACGCTCCTGCGGAATGAAATGATCCCAAAAACGATAAGTGCTCGCCGAAGTGACTTGGGCGCTGTCTTTTCGCTTGGACTCTTGTTCATGCCGCTTGATCTGCGCTTTGGTGGTGCTCTCCTCGGGCCATACCCAGCTGATAAAGACGATCCGCTTGCCATCAGGCATCCAGCGAAAGGCGCCCACACCCAGTGGCCACTGGCTCATGCGCTGAGCCTCTCCGCCGCTTGCAGCGATCACATAGAGTTGTGCCGCTTGATCCTTGATGCCGGCTTGCTCGCGTTTGGCCGCAAAGGCTATGCGATCGCCGGTTGGCGACCATTGAGGATTTGCGTCTTTCTCACCTGCAAATGTGAGCGGCGCTGGCTTTGATGCAAGCTTGCCTGGCTGCAGATCAAGCCAGTAAAGTGTGCTGCGACCGATGTTGTTATCGATATCATATCGCGTGACCGGGAAGACGGCTTTATGGCCCGACGGGCTCAACTGGGGCGCGCCCACACGTTCAATCCGCCATAAGTCACGAGCACTGAGTGTCTTCATCCGCTTCAAGCTCCATCATGAGGTCCGTGATTGCAACGCTTAGCTGGCATCGGCCCTGAAGGCTTGCTCAATCTGATTCCATGCCGAGACTCCTTGAGCTGGTTCGTGCTGATGTGTGCTCATGGGAATCCGAAATGCCTTGTGAAGCGGTTTATCGAATGTACGAGTTTGACATCGTTGCTGGCTGAAAACATCATGAAACCAAGCCGATACCGCCCGTGCCCCGCAACAATGAAACGGCAAAGGCAGCGGCCATGTTCTGGCTAAGCCATACCCTATAAGGCAACTGAGATGAGCACGCAGACAACGATGAGCTCCCACAAGCAAAGCCCCCCGTCAGCCATCGCAGCGGAAAAGGCCTCGGCCCTCACGCAACACTATGCCGCATTCATTGCGTTGACCCGCCCCGAGGACTTGCCGCAAGAAGCCGCTCAGCGGGCGATGACGGGCTTTATCGACACGATCGGAACGATGATCGCAGGACGTGATGAGCCTGTGGTTCATATCGTGCGTCAATGGCTTGGAGCAGGCATGACAGGTCAGCTTGAGGCCAGCTCAAGCCTTTTGCTGGGTCAGGAAAAGGCGAGTGCCGAAGCAGCGGCGTGGATTAACGGCGCAGCGGCCCATGCGCTTGATTTCGATGATGTGGCGCTCGGCGGACATCCCTCAACCGTGTTGGTTCCTGCGATTCTCGCTGAGGCAGAGCGGCTAGATCGCAGCGGAAAGGACATGCTTTACGCCTACCTTGTGGGTTATGAAATCTGGGCCGATTTGGTCAGCCGTGAAAAGGGCTCACATCACTTGAAAGGCTGGCACCCCACGGCTGTGTTCGGGGTGATTGCTGCGGCAGCGGCCTGCGGCTATCTGAATCGGGATTCAGCCTCAGCGTGCCAGATGGGACTTGCAATCGCGGGGTCCTTTGCCAGCGGGCTCGTAGCAAATTTTGGCACAATGACAAAACCCTTTCACGCGGGCATGGCTGCAAGTCATGGCATCAGCGCCATGCGCCTTGCTCGACTCGGATTGACCGCAACACCGGATGCGCTTGAGCACCACGCCGGATTTTTGAAAGCAATTTCCGAAAACAACGATGTCGATCGCTTCTTGCCTGCGCAAGCGCTTGGAACACCCTGGAAAATCATGCACGCCGGTTTGAGCATCAAGCGTTACCCGCTTTGCTATGCCACGCATCGCATCATCGACGGCGTTCTTGCTTTGCGCAGTGCGCATCAATTCAAAGCCGGGGACATTGAATCGGTTGAAGCCGTCATTGGCGTGGCGCAAGCCTCAATGTTGCGCAACCATCAGCCCAGCACCGGACTCGAGGCCAAATTCAGCTTGGAGTTTGCGGTGGCCTCAGCGCTGGTTGAAGGGGCTGTCGGCTTGAATCAGTTAACCGATCAGGTGGTAGCGAGGCCTGAAGTTCGCGCGCAATTCGCAAAGCTCAGCGTCTCCATCACGAACCGGAACTGTCCGATTGAACCGGCATTTTCCTATGCAGATCGTGTGCGCCTTAGTCTTCATAACGGTTCGGTGCTTGACAGCGGCGACATTCGCTTTGCCCGAGGCAATGCGATGAACCCTTTGAGCATGGAGGAACTGGAAGGCAAATTCCTCGATTGCACCGCCCGAGCGCCGGGCGTTGACGGCAAGCGCCTGTTTGAGCAACTCACCAAGCTTCCAACGCTTGGATCGATCCAACAACTGAAGAGCCAAGCCCTGATCTGACCAGACTTTTGTTCGCCTAAAGGACGCGTAAAAAAATCGGCTCAAATCCTTCAAGCTGAAATTCATAGCGATCGCCCGGTGTCGGAAACTTCGAAGGCAGCAGCGAACCGAGGATCGCGATGTCTCCTTTAGCAAGGTAGCTGCCGCGGTCATTGGCTTCGTTGGCAAGCCAAGCCAGCGCTTGGAGCGGATGACCCATCAAATCCCGACCGAATCCGCTTCCCGCATCCTCGCCATTGACCAAGGCCCTTCCGCGCAGGCTTGCCAAGCCGTCGTTGGCAGTGCCAAGACTTCGCCAGTCGCGACGCCAACGCCCAAGAACAGCCCCCTCGTTCCAGGCGTTATCGGCAAGTAAGAGCAGTCCGTGGCGCGACATCTTGGCATAGTCAGCCTGACGATCATCGGCGATTTCCATCGCAGCGGTGACCGCGTCAACCGCATCCAGCACGCTGTGGCGGTCATGCCGGTGGGTGCCTCGGCCGCGTGGGGGTTTCAAATCGGCGCCAAGACGAACCGCGATCTCGAATTCAACCAGCAAGCGTCCGTACTCGGCCCAAGCAGTTTTGGCTGGGGATTCCACGAGCTGCCTCGCATGCAAGCGACCGGCAATCGGCGCGTTTAAGCCAACCATGGCTTGCATCACGGGGGTGGCAAGCGCGATCTTCCAACCGGCGGGCGCACCACAAACAGCCGACTTCATCCGCACAAAGGCTTCCTGGGCCGCGATTGCCTCAGGTGTTGAAGCAGGTTCCAGGGATTGTGGTGCGGCACGCAGCGTCGCCTTATCCTGGTGCTGTTGGACCAACCATCTAGCAAGTGCGTCAGGATCTTTCATCGTGCCTTGCAGTATTGCGGCAAAATCCAGACCGGACAAGGGGCTTGAATCCCCTCGGGCCGCCAAGGGTCGCTTTCAGGCCGCTGAGTTTAACGGGTTTACCCTCCTCGCACGAATTCTCAGAACAAAGACGCTCATGATGAACGCAAAACTACCCCCAAGCACGGCACAGGAACTTGCGCATGAACTGCAGCATGAGGAACTGGGCATCCCGATGTCGGAGCAAATTCGACGACGGGTTCGACTGGCGGGCGCACGCTTTCACGCCAATGACAATATCGCTGCATTTATTGAACCGGGCGAACTCGATGAGCTCCTTGCTGAGGTGCAAGGCCATATGGAAATGCTTTTAAAGAGCCTGGTCATCGACACCGAAAGCGATCACAACACCCAGGAGACGGCGCGACGCGTCGCAAAAATGTTTGTGAACGAAGTCTTCAGCGGCCGTTACCATGCCATGCCTACGCTGACCGAGTTTCCTAATGTGTCAAATCTCAATGAGCTGATGATCATCGGCCCCATTACCGTGCGCAGCGCCTGCTCGCACCATTTATGTCCGATCATGGGTCATGTCTGGGTTGGCGTGATGCCCAATGAGCACTCCAACCTGATCGGGCTTTCTAAATACGCAAGGATTGCTGACTGGATCATGAGCAGACCGCAAATTCAGGAAGAGGCGGTGGTACAACTGGCCGATGTGCTGCAGGAAAAAATGTCCCCCGACGGCCTGGCTATCGTGATGGAAGCGGATCACTTTTGCATGCACTGGCGCGGTGTGAAAGATGTTGATTCACGGATGATCAATTCGGTGATGCGCGGTTCGTTTTTAAAAGACGCCAATCTTCGGCGCGAGTTTCTTTCTTTGATTCAGTCAAAAAAGGCCTGAAGCCATGTTGGTGCGCTTACTCTACGCAAGTCGTCCCGTGCAGCAAACTGCGCATAGTCTTGTGGATGACATCCTCAAAAGCTGTCGCGAAAACAATCCGCAACATGGAATCACCGGCGTTTTATGCTTTAGCGATCAGGCCTTCTTGCAGCTCATCGAGGGCGATCGGACGGCCATTAACCGTGTCTATGGGCAAATCGTCCAGGATCCCCGTCATACCGAGGTGAGCCTTTTGCACTATGAAGAGATTTCCGAACGGATTTTCGGAAGCTGGACGATGGGCCAGATCAATCTCGAACGCATCAACCCATCGGTCATCCTGAAGTATTGTCCGCTGCCGGTACTCGACCCCTTTGCGATTTCAGGCACTGCAGCCATGGCGCTGCTCAAGGACCTTTTTGCAAGCGCATCAATCGTAGGCCGAGCCTGATGTTTGCTCGAATTGGCCCCGCGCGTCGCGAAGCGGGCTAAGCCCGGATGAAGATGACCTTGGAAAGCAGCTCGGCGCAAAGCGGCTCGTCAAACTTTTGGGTCGGCACGCTCTGCTATGTGAATTCAGCTTTTGTGTGGGGTTTAAACATCCCGCTCACCGCGGCCCTTTTTGCAAGCTTCGATCCTTTTTGGCTCGCCCCGCTTCGTTTAAGCATCGCATCGATCCTGCTTGCATTGGCGGTGCTCATCAGTCTGGGCAAAGTAGCACTGCGCTCACCGATTCCAATCGGCCGCGTCTTGCTCATGAGCTTATGCGTGAGCTGTTTTTTTTCGCTCTATAACTTAGGACTTTTGCATACCAACACCATCACCGCCGCTGCGATCATGGCGGGCTCACCCGTCTACGGCGCCGTGACCACCCGCCTGATGACGGGTGCAAAGCTTGAAAAAGGATTTTGGGGCGCAGCACTGCTGACCATTATCGGTGCTGGCATCGCGATCTACGGCCGGTCCGAGCAAAGTACGCAATGGCTTGCGCTACAAGGCGGCGAAATGCTGATCGTGCTTTCCATCGCCGCATGGACTGCTTATTCGATTCTTTCGCAGCGCTGGTTCCCCGCCAAGGTTCCGCAACTGCAAAGGACTTTTCTGACCTCGCTTGGATCGATCCCCTGCCTGCTGCTATTTTGGTCGATCGCCTATGGAAGCGGTATCGTCGGTTCGCCGAATTTTCACCCCAGCGCTGAAGCGCTTCGTAATTTGTTCATCACCGCCGCGTTTTCAACCGCCGTGGGCGCTGTGACCTGGAACATCGGTGTTGCCCGACTCGGTATCAACGCGGGCGTGATGTGGCAAAACATGGTGCCGGTTTTTGCAGTGCTGATTTCACTGCTCGCCTTTCAGGTGCAGCCAAAGCCCGAGCAAGTGCTCGGGGGATGCGTGGTTCTTTGTGGCGTGCTCTACATGCAATGGCACAAGCTCAGGCAAAGTCGGCAGCTTAGCCAGCCTTTGCCACCACTCGACCAATCACCGTTCCGGCCTTGAGTTGATCGAGAATGCTGGAAACCTCTTGCATGCTGCAAACCCGGGTTGGAATCGGTTTGAGCTTGCCACTTTGTGCAAGTGCGACGACCTCGCGCAATTCTTGCAGCGACCCGACGTAGGAGCCTTGAAGCGTGATGGCGCGCTGCGCCAGGGGTACCAGCGACAAGGCGAGTTCGCCACCGTAAAGGCCAACAAGCACATAACGGCCCCCTTTGCGAAGGCAGGCGATCGCCATTGAGGCGGTGTTTTCAGCGCCAACCAAATCAACCACACCCCAGACACCGCCGTCTAAGGCTTTCAATTGTTCAAGCGCGCCGTCTTCGGCCGGATTGACGCAAAGCTTCGCTCCGGCTTCACGCGCCGCATCCCACTTGCTGCTTTGAATCTCGCAGACCGCAATCTGTTCATGACCTAAGGCTTTGAGCACAGCAACCGCCATCAGGCCCAAACCACCGGCGCCCATGATCACAATCCAGTCGCTGGGCGCACAAGGCATCAGCTTGCGCACCGCGCTATAAGTGGTCAGCCCGGAGCAGGCAAGAATTGGCGCATAGCTTGGGTCAATCCCGCTGGCGTCAACCAAATACTTGGGATGCGGCACCAGGATGTGATCACCGTAGCCGCCCGACTTTTGAATACCGATATAGCGAGGCGCCGAGCACCAGTTATCCATGTCCTCAAGGCAACGGGCGCAAGTGCCGCAGCCGGTCCAGGGGTAAACCAGCCTGTCTTCGCCCAAAGGCAGCTCGGCAGCCTCGGGGCCAGCCGCGATTACGGTTCCGAAAGGTTCGTGTCCTAAAGTGACGGGCAACTTCATCCCGCGCTGCGACATCAGGAACTTTTTACCACCCCCCAGTTCAAAGTACCCATCGCGGATATGCACATCGGAATGGCAGACCCCGCAGTACTTCACGCGTAGCAAAACCTCGGTTCCCTGGGCTTGGGGCGTGTCGCGAATCGCCTGCTGTAATGGCATGCCCCACTCGGTTACGTCGTAGCTGATCATCGGTATGCTCCGCACTGAATACCCTGTTTAGGCGATATGCCCCGGTGGACCGTTTGGCAATTCGCGCGTCTCAGATCGTAAGCGCGAACGTTCTGCTTTGCAGCATCCCCCACAGGCAAAGCCCAGGCCTTTAAAGCCGCAAGGCTGGAAACCGCTTCATTAATGGAACGTCGGCACCGCCCACTTCGCCGATCTGCTAGTGTGACAGCATGCAAGACACAGCAAACCCTCAGGCAACCGGTCAGCAAGCCCTAGACTCGAACTACGCATGGATGCGGCTTTGCATATCCTTGCTTCTGATGATCATCGGTGGCAGTGGCATGTATATGGCCATCATTGTGCTGCCCGAGCTTCAGCAGGAGTTTGGGGTGACAAGAGCGGACGCCTCTCTGCCCTACACACTCACCATGGTCGGCTTTGGCGTGGGCGGCGTGCTGATGGGACGACTTGCCGATCGTTATGGGGTTTGGCTGCCAATCATTCTAGGAGGCAGCTGCCTTGGCAGCGGATTTTTGCTGGGCGCGGGCGCAGCCAGCCTTTGGTACTTCAGCCTGGTGCAAGGGCTTCTTGTTGGTATGCTGGGCAGCTCATCGAGCTTTGCGCCCTTGATGGCCGATACATCATTATGGTTTGTCAAGCGGCGAGGCATCGCAGTCGGTATCGTCGCTTCGGGTAATTACATGGCTGGCGCAATCTGGCCGCCCCTGGTCAGACATTGGGTCGATCTTTTCGGGTGGCGCGACACCATGATGGGTGTTGGACTTTTCTGCATGGCAACCATGCTGCCACTGGCTCTGCTTTTGCGGCGAAAAGTGCCAGGTCATTCAGATAGCAGCGCGACCGAGCTTGAGGCAGCGCAGGCGAGCGACCCGAGGGCGGCGCAGTCCTACTCAGCGCAGCTCGACCAGCCGTTTGAGACCGTGGCTCGGGGCGAACAGGCGCACGAAAAAAGCAGGCATTCGCCGGAAAGCAGCCTTGGCATTTCCTCGTCCGCTTTACTGGCGCTGCTTTGCCTCGCAGGCGTTGCCTGTTGCGTTGCCATGGCGATGCCGCAAGTGCATATCGTGGCTTATTGCAGCGATCTGGGTTTCGGCGCTGTCAAAGGCGCCCAAATGCTCTCGGTCATGCTGGCCGCCGGGGTCGTGAGCCGACTGATTTTTGGCCTGATCTCCGATCGGATCGGCGGATTGCGTACCTTATTGCTGGGATCGGTGCTCCAGGGCCTGGCCTTGTTACTCTTTATTCCCTTTCAGGAACTTGGGTCCTTGTTCATCGTTTCAGCGCTTTTTGGCCTTTTTCAAGGCGGCATTGTGCCGGCCTACGCCATCATTGTTCGGGAATATTTTCCGCCCCGTGTTGCAGCAACCAGGGTTGGGATCGTGATCATGTTTACCCTCGCGGGCATGGCGCTTGGCGGCTGGATGTCAGGCTGGATCTTTGACCTCAGCGGCTCCTACGAGGCCGCCTTCATCAACGGGATTGGCTGGAATCTGGTCAATCTCATCATCGTGCTCGGACTGCTGCAACGGCAGCGCCTCATGAAAGCGCGCTTGATGCTTGCAGGCCGCGCTGCCTGAGAAGTGCCTCCACGGCGGGCTCCCGACCCCGAAAGGCAACGTAGGCCTGCATCGGTTCTTGCCGGTTTCCTGCGCTGTAAACATGATCATGCAAGCGTTTGGCAAGGACCGGGTCAAAAGGATCTCCCGCTTCAACAAAGGCCTCAAAACCATCCGCATCAAGCACCTCGGCCCATAGGTAAACATAGTAGGCCGATGCATATCCCGAGCCGGAAAACAAATGGAGAAAGTGCGGCAAGCGATGTCGCAAGCCGATAGCCTTCGGCATGCCAATGCGGGTCATCAGCTCTTGTTCAAATCGATCAAGATCAAGGCCTTCGAAGTCGGACCGCTGATGCAAGTCCAGATCGGCCAGCGCACAAGCCAGATACTCCACGCTCGCAAAGCCCTGGTTGAAGGTCTTTGCTTTGAGTATTTTGTCGATCAGGGCATCGGGCATCGGTTCACCGCTTTGAACGTGGATCGCGTGCCGCTTCAGTACCTCCGGCTGCAAGAGCCAATGCTCAAAAAGTTGCGAGGGAAACTCGACAAAATCTCGCAAGACACGGGTACCGGCAAGCTTCGGATAAGTGACTCTGGAGAGCAGTCCGTGTAAACCGTGACCAAACTCATGAAACAAGGTGTGCGCATCGTCGAGGCTGAGCAAACAGGCTGGTCCTGAGCTTTGCGAAAAATTGTTGTTGTTCACCACAATCGGCCGCTGGGGATCGAGCAAAGCGTGCTGATCGCGGTAGGTGCTCATCCAGGCACCCGAGCGCTTGCTCGCCCGTGCAAAGTTATCGCCCAGAAAAACACCGATATGCTCAGCGTCGGCGCTCAAGACCTCCCAGGCCTTCACGCTTGGGTGGTATAGCTTTGCGTTTTGTATCGGTTTAAAAACAAGGCCGAAAAGCCGCTGCGCGACTTCAAACATGGCCTGCACCATGCGGTCGAGTTGCAAATAAGGTTTGAGCTCAGATTCTTCTAAATCGTAGCGCGCTTTCCGAAGGCGTTCCGCCCAGAAATGCCAATCGTGAGCCTCAAGGCTGATGACTTGCCCTTGCTTGCGCGCCAGCGCTTCCATCTCCCGCTTTTCAGCCTCTGCCCGCTGCCGAGCAGGTTCCCATACCCGTTCGAGCAAGCCAAGCGCTGCCTGAGGATTACCCGCCATGCTGTCTTCAAGCGCATAGCTCGCATAATCGGGATAACCCAGCAGCGTTGCAAGTTCATGCCGGCATTTGAGAATCGCCACAATCAAAGGACGATTATCCCGAGCCCCAGCGTGCTCCCCGCGTGCGCACCAAGCTTGCCAAAGATTTTGGCGCAGCTCACGCCGTTCGCTAAAGGTCATGAAGGGCGTCACCGAAGACCGCGACAGCGTGATCACATGCGCATCGTCGCCATCCACACCACGTTCAATCGCGGCCTGCCGCGCTGCGGCGCGAACAAAATCCGGCAGACCGCTCAATTCATCGTCGCTTCGCAAAATCATCGTAAAGCTTGATTCGTCGTGCAAAACATTTTGGGAGAAATCGGTATAAAGCGTGGCGAGCTCTTCGGTGATCGCAGCAAATCGCAAGCGCTCCTTTTCTGCAAGCTTTGCACCACTGCGAACGAAATCGAGATGCCAGCGAGCTAGCATCCGCCTGGATTCGGCATCAAGCTCGTCGTGATCAGCCCGACGATGCAAATCGTCAACACGCTCAAAAAGCTTCGGATCGAGCATCATCGCATTAAAGTGCGCAGCCAAGCGTGGCGCCATTTCGCGCTCGATCGCCTGAAGCTCGGCTGAGGTGTGCGATGAGGTCAAGTTATAGAACACATTCATCACGCGCTGAAGATTTTCACCGCAGCGCTCAAGTGCGACCATCGTGTTCTGAAAATCAGGCCGTTCTGGATTGTGCGTGATCGCTTCAAGTTCGAGGCGATGTTCCTTCATCGCGAACTCAAATGCCGGCATAAAGTGTTCCGTACGCAGACGATCAAATGGCGGCATGGCAAAAGCCGCTTCCCAGCGCATCAGCAAGGGGTTGTCAGAATGGCCTGGATCGTTTTCACTTGCGCTGCTTTCGAGCATGATGTGTTATCCCAATGTATCGGTTGAGGGCTTGACCCAGGCCATTTCCAGCCAGTGCCAGTACTGCGGCGCAAAAGGCCAAAGGAGGTAGACACGCGGATTGTCGGCATGAAAGACGCCGCTGGTCAAATGGTCAAGCCACTCACCATGAGCCTGCAATGCCTCAACTTCGGAAAGCCAGCGAACGAGTTGGGCGTTGGGCTGCGCGCGAGGGCTGCGGTGACTCAGCGGCTGATGCACATAGCGCTTGAATTCGGATGAAGGCATACGAACAGGTCCCGAAACCCTGTCGTGCAAGCTGCCCCAGAATCTGCCGCGCAGCCGCTGTGGAAGCTGGCTGAGGCTTTTTTCAAGCAAGGCTAGATCCTTGTCTGAGGCCTTGAGCTCGTGCAGCTCGATCAGCGCCTGCTGCCCGAGCATGTTGTCAAAATAAATCGCAGCCTGCGGGTGCGCAATCAACAAGGCATCGAGCGTATCCAAAGCATTGCCTTGATGCCAGGCAAGCTGCTTGAGTCCGGGGTGGCGCAGGCGAAAAAGATGTTTTGCAAGCGGATCCAGATCCACCGCAATAATGCTCGAGAAACTTTGTAACCAGGCCGTTTGCAGCATCCAACCCGCGCTGCAGCCGAACAAAAGAAGCTCGCCGCCCTGCGGCCCGAAATCCCTGTGGAAACCGTCGACAGCCTTGCTAAGCGCCCGCCAGTTCGCAGCGTTGCGCCAGGCGCGCCAGTGCCAACGCGATCCACCGCTGATCGAACTCATCGCCTTGCTGCGGCAGAGTCTCAGGCCGGAGCGAGCCAGGCCCCGTATTGGGCCAAATCCACATTGCCCCCGCTGATGATCACACCGATCCTGGCTTCAGACCCGAACGCGCGCTGGCGCATCGCCGCAGCCGCAGCCAGGCATCCGGTCGGCTCGACCACGATCTTCATCCATTGCGCAAAAAAACGCATACTTTCAATGAGTGCCTGATCGCTGACGGTTTCAACCGCGCTGACCTTCTGTTGAATAATCTCAAACGTGATGTCGCCGACTCGAGTGGTCCTTGCGCCATCAGCAATGGTCTGCGGCACCGCAATGCTTACCGGCTCGCCGCGTGCAAAGGCTTGTTGCACATCGTTACCTGCTTCGGGCTCAACGCCAATCACCTGACAAGACGGCGAGAGCGCATCCGCCACCAGAGCGCAGCCAGCAAGCAAACCGCCACCGCCCAGACAAACATAAAGTGCATCAAGCTTGCCAAGCTCCTCAAACAACTCCAGCGCAGCAGTGCCCTGTCCGGCAATCACCATCGGATGGTCAAAAGGCGGAATCAGACTGTAGCCCTCTCGTTCAAGCAGCGATCGGGCGAGCCCCTCGCGGTCTTCCTTCAGGCGATCGTAGTGCACGATCTGCGCGCCGAAGGATTGCGCGGCCTGGACTTTTGCAGCAGGTGCATCAAGGGGCATCACCACCACTGCCTTGACCGACTCAATCTGGCAGGCTCTGGCGATGGCCTGGCCATGGTTGCCCGAGGAAAAGCTGATCACACCCGCTTTGCGCTGTTGCGGGCTGAGCGCTCGCACCGCGTTGAGCGCACCGCGAAACTTGAATGAGCCTGTGCGTTGAAAATTCTCGCACTTAAAAAACAAGCCTGCGCCTGCCCGACGATCAGCCTCGGCGCTGGTCAGAATCGGCGTGCGCCGAATCTGATCCGCAATGCGTTGGCTGGCCTGCCGTACCGCTACAACATCCGGAACCATCAAAGCATGCGCTTGCCGCAGATTGCGCTTGGTTGGCGCTTCACGCGCAACTTAGTCGGCGTACTGACCGGCTGCCCGAATCACTTTGCCCCATTTCTCGATCTCAGCCGTCAAATGCGTGCGAAGCCCCTCAGGCGTTTGCTTGGATACCGGCGTAATTTCAGCGCCCAAATCCTTCATCCGCTTGACCACCTCAGGGTCTTTGAGCGCTGACTGAAGTGCTGAAGTCAGCGTATCGATCACCGGCTTTGGGGTGCCTTTGGGCGCATAAACACCGTGCCAAACCACCACTTCAAAGTCCTTAAGCCCTTGTTCGTGGAGCGAGGGTGTGTTGGGCAGCGCACCGATGCGCGATTTGGTTGTAACGCCAAACAACTTCACTTTGCCGGCATTGATGTGGGGAATGGTTTGTGTGGTCTGATCGCAGAGCACATCAACATGGCCGCCCAACAACGCGGTCAGGGCTGGCGCCGTGCCAGGGAAGGGCACCGTGGTGAGGTCGGTCGCAAGCGTTTGCTGAAACAAGGTGCCGCACAAATGCGAGACCGCGCCCAGCCCGGCGTTGGCAAGATTGACTTTCTCTTTGTTTGCCTTCACCCAGCTGACCAGTTCGTTGAGGTTGTTAGCGGGCAAATCATTGCGTGCGATCAAGGTCATCGGCACATCAACCGCCTGTCCAATGTATTCATAGTCGGTCAAGGGATTAAAGGGCAGCTTGCGGTAGAGCGCCGGAGCGGTTGCCATGCCGTTATGGTGGATGAGCAGGGTATAGCCATCGGATTTGGCTTTAGCCACCATGTTGCCTGCAATCGTCGCTCCAGCGCCTGGCTTGTTCTCGACCGCGACAGCCTGACCGAGTGTTTTGCTCATCGACTGGGCAAGCGAACGCGCCACGATGTCGGTGGGCCCGCCGGCAGCAAAACCAACGATCAGCGTGATCGGTTTGCTCGGGTAGGCCTGCGCTTGTACCGCAGGGCTTGCCAGGAAAGCGCCCGATGCCAAGACGAGCGAGCCAAAGCTCAAGCCCTTGGAAAGTGCGGCCTTCAAAGCTTGTCTGCGGGTGGAGATGCATTGTGGTTTCAACATCATCGGGCTCCTTTAATACATTGTGGTTTTTTAAGCTGAATCTGGCTAAGCAGCGAACTCGCGGCGAATCGCTTCTCCATGCTGATCGATCTCCGGCACCGGATCAAATGACCCATCTTGCCAGTCGGCATCAAAAGGGGGCGCCATCATGTGAATTTGGTCGCCGCCCAGAGTCATCGGCCAGTATCGGGCCTGAGCGTGGTTTGCAACCGCAGCCACCGCATTGATGCCGCCAAAGGCAATATCGGCCGATCGCAGCGCTTTTTCCATTTGAGGCCTTGTCAGGGTCGCGAACTTCGCCGCAATCAACCCGTCGAGCGTCTCACGATGCTTCACCCGATCCGCATTTTCCCGGAAGCGAGGATCCTGCGCAAGCGAGGCGTCGTCAAGCACCTGCTCACATAATCGCAAAAACTCACGGTTGTTTTGGACCGAGATCAACAGGATTTCATCATCGGCACAGCGAAATCCGCCGTAGGGAGCAATCGATGGATGTTGCAAGCCAACCCGAGCCGGCGCACCCGCTCCATAGCGCTGATGCAATAAAGGAACTGCCATCCAGTCAAAAGCAGCGGAAAACAGCGATACATGAAGACTTGCTCCTTGCCCCGTCTTTTCGCGCAAAAAAAGCGCCTGCTGAACCGCAGACAGTGCGTACATGCCAGCCCCGATATCGCAAAGGCTCACGCCGATTCGCCCATAGGCCTCGGGCGCGCCGCTGACTGCAAGAAGTCCCGATTCGCCTTGAACCAGAAAGTCATAAGCCTTCAAGTCGGCACGTTCACCGGCCTTGCCATAGCCCGAAATGTCAAGCGTGATCAGGCGCGGATCCAGGCTTCGAAGCGCCTCGGAGCCAAGTCCGAGCCGCTCCACAGCGCCCGGTGCAAGATTCTGGATAAAGACATCGGCTCTGGCAATCAGCCGCCGCATCAGCTCAAGGTCGTCTGCCTGCTTCAGATCCAGGGCAATCGACTCTTTGCCGCTGTTAAGCCAAAGAAAATACGAAGAATGGCCGTGAACCGCCCGATCGTAGCCGCGCGCGAAATCACCGTCGGGACGCTCAACCTTGATCACGCGTGCACCAGCTTGCGCAAGCCGCGACGTGCAGTAAGGCGCAGCAACCGCTTGCTCAAGCGATACCACCGTGATGCCATGAAAGGGCTTTAACTTCATGCTTACTTTGATTGGGCAAAGTCACCAGCCGTTATCGTCACCAGATCGTTCAAACGAACAAAACGACGAAAAGCCTCGTTGACTTCATCTAGCGTGATCGCCTTTCTCATATCGCGCATCGCTTGCAAGTGGTCCACCGAGCGCGACTGCTCTTCAAGCCAGTTCAAGGTCCCGGCAAGTACGCCTTCCTGCGCCCATGCCAAATTGATTTCGGCTTCAAGGCCTTGTTTTGCCTTTTGTAACTCGACAGCGTCAAAGCCTTCAGCGCTTGCCCGCGCGAACTCTTCGTCGATCGCTTTTTGTAATCGATGAAGGTTTTGCGGTGCGAAAATCGCATAAAACATCACCGAAGCCGCCCTGCCAGGCTCGCCACCGGAGAGCGAACCGCCAACGCCATAACTCAAGCCCTCTTTCTCCCGCACCCGATCCCAGAGCCGACCGGTGGGCGAACCGCCTCCTGCAAACATACGTATCGCCAAACGCAGCGCCTGGTAGGAGCGCTCTTGATCGGCCAGCGAAAATCGCTGCTGGGCAATCCACACAGCGTTTTTCTTCTCAGGTGTTGCAATGCGCTCGGTTTGGGCCTTCACATCGAGTGCCGGCCGCTCAATCCGCTGATAAGCAATCATCGGTGCACGTTGTGCCTGCCACTGCGTCCAAAAGCTGCCGAGCGACTGATGAAAGCGCTCGGCCGATACATCGCCAATCAGGCTTACTGACATCGGTGCCGGACGTACAAAACGATCCCAAAAAGCCTTCACATCGTCAAGGCGGATTGCTCGAAGCGCCTGCAGACTTTCCTCAAAGCTTGGCACTTCGCGCGGATCGCCTTTGGGGTAATTCGAAAGCTTCGCGGCCATGGTGCGAAATGCGATTGCCTGAGGATCCTGTCGGGACGATTCGATGGAGGCAATCGAGGCGGCTTTCAGTTCTTCAAACTCGACCGGGTCAAAAAGCGGTTCGGTCAGGGTTTGCAGCAACAAGGCTAAACCAGCCTCAAACCGATCGGCAGGCAGCCTCAAGCTGAGCGACAAGCCCTCTGCACCACCTTGCACGCTCCAGGTCGCTTTGAGCGCTGTCATCGCTTCGGCATAGTCTTTCCTCGACTTCGACGCAGCACCGCGCGACAGCATCGCAACGGCCATTGAGGCGTTTTCGCGCTGATGTTGTAAATCCTTCAAATTACCATAACGAAGACTGGCCTGCAGCACCACCAGATTGGAGGCGTTACGCTTGCGAATGCTCTGCACACTGAGGCCGGGAGCAAGCTGACGCTTTTCGAGTCTGGCCTTGATGTTTGACGGCGACACATCAAAAGCTTCGCCCTGGTCAGTGGCTGCGCGCGGTTGAAAACCCTGCATCGCTTCGGTGAGCGAGGCCTGTCGGGCTTCAGGAGATCGTAAAGGCTTGGCTTGCGGTTCAAAGGTGCCCAGGGTGCGGTTGCTTTCAATCCAATAAGCCGACGCCACCCGATTCACGTCGGCCAATCCGGTTGCCGCCAAGCGATCGCGCTGCTGAAAAAGCATGCGCCAGTCACCCAGCGCAATCGATTCCGAAAGGTTGTAGGCCACCCGCTCGGGGTCGGCGAGCATTTGCTCATACTGCGTGAGAAAGTGGGCTTTTGCTGCGGCCAACTCGGCCTCGGTGAAAGGCTCACGCTCAAGCGACTCGGTGAGTTCAAGCAGCGCTTGCCGTGCCTTGTCGGTGGGCTGATCGGATTTCAACTGCAGCGCAAAAATCACATTCGAAGGCTCAGGCGCTGATCGTGACCAGCCCCAGACGCTTGCAGCGATGCCCTTTTTCACCAGGCGCTCGTTGATGCGGTTATTAGGACCGCCCATCATATGGGTTGCCAAAACCATGGCAGGGAAGTCTTTGTGCAAGCTCGATGGCACGTGGTAGGACAGTACCAGCGCCGGCGCATCGCCGATGCGTCGCAGCTTCAGCTCGCGGGGTCCTTCTTGCACCGGTTCTAGGGTGTACGTGGGCTCAAGCTTGCGCTGCGGCTTTGCATGCAGACCAAAGGCTTGCTCAACCCAGGCGATCACTTTGTCAACATCAAAAGCTCCGCTGACAAAAAGTGCAGCGTTATCGGGCTGATAATGATGCGAATAAAAACGCTTGAGTCTTTCGATCGATACATTTTCGATATCCGAACGCGTACCGATGATCGCTTTTCCGTAGTTATGCCAGGTATAGGCCGCTGAAAAAACCTGCTGGTATAAAACGCCGACCGGATTGTTTTCCCCGCGTTCGAACTCATTACGGACCACAGTCATTTCCGAATCGAGATCCTGTTTGCGGATGTAGGCATTGACCAATACATCGCCAAGCCATTGGATCATCCACTGGGTGTTTTCGTCGCTGCGAGGAAAACTGGCAAAGTAATTGGTGCGGTCCCAGGACGTGGTGCCGTTCACCCGAAACCCGCGACTCGACAACTCGGCAATACCGGTTGGGAACTTGGGCGAGCCTTTAAAAACCAGATGTTCCAGTAAATGGGCCATCCCGGTTTCCCCATAACCTTCATGGCGCGAACCCACGTTGACCGTCAAGTTGATGGTGGTTGAGGCTTTGGTGCTATTGGGGTAAAGGATCAGTTCAAGGCCGTTTGGAAGTCGGTAAGAGACCATGCCCTCGACCTGATGCGTGGGCTGCATGGCCCATGCTGACCTGCCTTGCGCAAACGCAGGCGATGAAAAAAGACCCAGGCAAAAAGCGGCGATCAGGAAAAATTGACGCAAAAACCCGGTAAAACCAAGCCCAGCAAAAACCTGCGCACAAGCCGTGCTCAGCAAAGCAAAGGCCATCCCCGTCGCACCTGCAAGCTGCATCCTCATTCCCCTTGGCCAGCGGCCGTTCATCACAAAAAACAGAGCTACAGCTTGTAGCTTACCAGTGCGCCTGAAGCGCCATGCGCAGGCTACGCGCTTGTACCGGAAACAAGTAGGTGCCACCCCAGGACTGGGTCGGCGCTTCGCGCCAATCGGCGCGGTCAAACAGGTTTGTGGCTGCAAGCGTCCATCGCAGGCGCAGCTGGGGAAGCTTTTGCTGCCAATGCAAGGCGCTATCCCATTGCCATCGCGCCGCAAGGGCTAAGTCCACATCGCCGGGCCTATCGTTTGCGAGCAGGACCGGTTTGCGGCCTACCGCGTAGAGCCGGTTTTGCCATTGCCAGCGTGAATCGGCAATCGGCCAGCGATGCAGCAGATGCAGACTCCAGGGCGCAACATTGAGCACCGGTGCGCCCTCGCGGTTTGCAAGAAGGGACTCGACAGTCTTGGCTTGGGTGCGTTGAGCAGCCAGCTGAAACTGACCGAACTCTGCCGCATCGAGGCTTGCTTGAAACTCCAGTCCCTGGTGGCGGGCAAGCAGCGCTGCCGGCAAGCGCTCGAGCATTGGCTCACCCGGTAAGGCAGTGATTTCAACATCGGCAGCACTTGGACGTTCTATGCGAAACACGGTGAGCGCAAGCTGCCCCTCCATTCCCGCTTGCGCGCCCCAGGCCTTGCGAAGACTCGCCTCCCATTGCTTGCTGCGCTGCGCAGCAAGCACTTGCGCTGCGTTGCGGTAAATCGTGGGGCGGTTCGGTACCACCTCGGTTTCCACGCCCTGAGCATAGGACAAGTAAGCGTGCTGAAATCCATTCGTTTCATAACTGATGGCTGCAAAAGGGCTGCTGAAGCTTTGCTCAAGGGAAACCGCAAGTTCACCATCGCTGCGTGCTGAGCGGCTTGCTATCTGGGTGTTTCTCAGACCCAACCATAAAACCAAGGGCCCGCTTGTCTGGATTCGATCTTGAATCGATAGCTCGCGGGTAGACAAAAAGCGATTGCTGTTTAAGGTTTCTGCAACCGGATTGGGATCGAGCTTCACCGATGCGAAGTAATTGCTGATGCCAACCCAGTTATAGGCTTGCGCGGGTTCAAGCTGCTCGCTCAAGCGGGTGTTTCGATAAGCCAGCGCCAGTTGATGCCTTGCTCCAGCAAACGCGACATGGCCATCAAGTCGAAGCTCGGAAGAACGGGTCAGCCGACGCTCGTTCAAGCTTCGAAAATCGTACAAATCGGCATCACCGTTTGCGCAAAAGCCAGGATAAAGATAAGCGACCCCCGCGCTGCAACCATCGGGAAAGGCAATCCGATCATGGGTTCGGACGGCTTGTAGCGAACTGGCTGCCTTGAGCAGCCAATCGGCCGAAAGCGGCTTCTGCCATCGTAGCGCGCTTGCTGTCTCCTGGCTTTCAAAAGGTGAGGACCATGGCTGATCGTTCATGTTGCGCCTGGGCAAGACAGGGGGCAGCAGGCGCCCATCAAGAAGGCTGGCACCCGGCACTGAAATTTGCGCAAAAAGATGCCGCTCCGCGTCCCATTGCAAGATGCCGCCGCCAGGCATTCGCCAGTCCATCAACAGCGAGGCAAACTGGCGATCTCCAGGCGCGCGCTCGGCCATCGGCCTTCTTGTTTCATTGGCCAGATTGATCCGAATTCCAACGGATTGCGAGGCACCGAAACGTTCGGAAAGATCGGCGGCGACGTAGCGTGTTCCCCGTTCGGAAAGGCTCAAAGTCGCGCTGCGGATCGAAAGATTGCCCGGGCGTTTGAGCACAAAATCGACAAGACCGCCAGGTGAAGCGCTGCCAGCAAACATGCCCGATGCCCCTTTGAGCAACAGCACCGAGGCCTTGTTTTCAAAGGCAAGCGGCACATGCCCGTTGATCGGCAAACCATCGCGACGGTAATTGAGCCGCGGATCGATCAAAAAGCCACGAATGGCAAAGTTTTCGGGGTACCCGATTGTGTTGTAGGCATCGGATACCGCCGGATCGCTGCGCAAAAGATCCGATAAAGCATGAAGGCCAAAGTCGCTAGCCGTCTGGGTGTCAATCAGCGACAGCGAAAAAGGCGTGCTTTGCAGCGGCGCTTGAAATCCAGTCAGCGATGCTGCGGTTTGTTGCAGGCTTGTGCTGCGAATCTCAAGACTTTCGCCTCGGACCTGAGCTCCCGCAAGCTGTGCCGATATCAAAGTCTGGAGCAAACACAAGGTGACGAGCGCATGCCTAAACGCGAAACCGCAAAACGCAAAGCCGCACCGCTTTGATTGATGCTTGCCATGGCAAATGTTCATAGCTTTTCCTTGTGCAATCCTTCGAACCTCGATCGCACAAGTAGACAGCCCTGAAAACGGATCGGCGCAGCCGCTTCGGTCTGGTCAATCCCAGCACCAACACAGCTGATATCACGTCCGAACACCCGCTTCCCTGCGCAAGTCTTAACTCGATCAGGTTCGAAGGGTTTTTCTCACCCGTCTGCAAGCAGACGCTGGCAACCTGATCGGTTTTCAGCGGTTTTACGGGACCCCTAGCGAAGCCACAACCTTAGCACATGACAAAAACATGTCATGTTGATTCTGGCAAGCCGGGTGAGGTTATCGTTTCGCAATCACTGCTGCGTCCTAAACCGTCCTCCGCTTGGCTCGGCCCGCCTGCGCATCAAGCGCAGCGCCTGCATCCCGCAGCCTGTCCTGAAGTGGCCCACTAAGCAGCGCCAGTTGCGCATGCTCCTGATGATCAGCAAGCGGCGGGTATTGCTCAACGATCGCTCGGCTGCGCGCCCGGTGTTCAGGTCCTTCGCGCTGTAAACCATCAGCCTGCCATGCAATATCGTCAGCGCAGTGAAAGTGCAGCCATCGGAAGCGATAGTGTTTCGCCAGTCTGAGCATCATCGCCTGCGCCTGCGCAAACTGCTCAGGGTCGTTAAAGTATTGCAAAGAGTAAATGGCTGTCATCCAGGGCGAGGCATCGCAAATCAGCAAGGGACCGCTTGCAAGCGGTCGGAGCCGCGCGAGTGCGGCTTCGATCTGTTGGCATTGCAGGCGCAAAACATCGGCTTGTTCACTGTGCCTGGGTGCACGCTGATGTTGATCCACGAAATCGCGCAAAACTTCGGCCAGATAAGGCAGCCCGAGTTCGCCCGCAAGTGATTGCGCGAGCGCAGTCTTGCCGGTGCATTCGCCACCGAGCATGGCAATCACGAATCGCTTGCTTGCCGGGTCCACAAAGCTATCGGCCGAGTCTTTCTGCATCGATTCGCTGTCCGCCATCTCGTGAGCCTTAAGCTGCCCTAATTTGACCAGCATGGTTTATACGTTCGGTTCATCGGATTGGTTCATCAGCTTGGTTCATCGGATGGGTTCACCTTGCGGCTCCATCGCCAAAAGCCGCTCAGAGCCATAGCCGCAAAAAGTAGGTAAAGCGCAGCGGTGGCCTTCAGTTCCTGCGACCAGAATAGGCCAACGCCTGCAAGATTGGCTGCAAGCCAGAAAAGCCAATGCTCGGTGCGCTGACGCACCATCAGTACCTGGGCCACAAGGCTGTTGGCACCCACAAATGCGTCAGCAAGCGGGGCGCTCCCGCCGGTGGCAAGCAGCACCGCGCTTAAGGCCGACCAGAGCACGACGGCGCACAAGAGCGCCATAGACCTTTGTGCAAGCGACATGAAACCGGGACAAAAATCTGACCTGCCCCAGCTTTGCCATCCCCAGACAGCGGCTGCCAAAAAAACCAGTTGCAAGGCGCTGTCTGCCCAGAGTCGGGCCTGAGCGAAGATCCAGCCATAGAGCAAGCTTGAGCTGACCCAGAAAAGCCAGGTAATTCGTTTACCCATCACGCCAAGGCCAACAGCCAGCAAGGCGTTGATCACCGCAAGCGGCTCAATCCATACCAAGCTCAATTTGATTCATTCCTTACTCTGTTGCAAAGGCTTTCCCGCTGAGAGGCTTCGCGCTTGGAAGGCTTCGCACCTGGGATAATTCGCCGTCGAGATGCTGCGTGATGTTGATGCCGCCCGATATTGATGCTGCCCGATGTTGATGCTGCCCCGGTGATGCCAAGGTCCATTCGGGGCATCGACCCGTTTTCGCTTTAGCATTGGACAATGAACCATCAGCATACCGATCGCTGGCTTGGCATCGCAGCAGCCCTTGTGTTGTTAACCGCAGCGGTGCTCGTGCTGCTGCCTTTCTTCAGCGCACTCCTGTGGGCTGCGATCGTGAGTATCACCCTTTGGCCCCTGCGCGAGGTTTTTTCCAAGCGCTTGCGTCTGGGCAACAACGCTGCGGCAGCCATTATCAGCCTGGCGCTACTTGCTTTGCTGGTTGCGCCGATCGCTGCAGCCAGCGTGCTCCTTGCGAACTATACCGAAGCGCTGCTGGGTCAACTCAGGAGCCTGATGCAAGAGGGCCTGCCCAATCCCCCCCAGTGGCTGGCCTCGATTCCCTTACTCGGCAGCTGGCTAGCCGATCGTTGGGCAAGCTACCAGCACGACGGAAGCGCCCTCCTTGCGCAATCGCTGGCACTGCTTGAGCAACACCGAGGACTGATTCTTCAGGCCGTAAGACAACTGAGCAGCGGCATCGCCGAACTTTTGCTGGCGGTGTTTTTCTCGTTTTTTGTCTTGCGTGATGGACAACGCATCGCCGCCTGGCTCAATCAGGGGGCGATGCGACTTTCTGAGGAAGGACCTGAGCTGCTCAGGCTGACCGCCCGGACCATCGAAGGCGTGGTTTACGGCATTGTCGGCACGGCCTTGGTCTCGGGCATCCTGGGTTGGGCAGGCTTTGCGCTGGCTGGCGTACCCAAGGCGGCTACCTTGGCGCTTTTGACTTTTCTGGGCGCATTTGTGCCTTTTGGTACCGTGCTGGTTTGGGGTCCGGCGGCGTTTTGGCTTTTGCAACAGGGTGAGGTCCCCTGGGCTATTTTCATGTTGGTTTGGGGAGCGCTGGTGATTTCGAGCGCCGATAACGTGATCAAACCCATGCTGATCAGCCGCGGCTCTACCATGCCCTTTGTGCTGACCCTGCTTGGCGCCGTCGGCGGCGTGATCGCCTTTGGGGTCATTGGTGTTTTTCTCGGCCCTACGCTGATGGCCCTGGCCTGGTTTCTCGCCATGCAGTGGATGACCCGGCAGCTACCCAATCCGAGCGTCCCATCCACTGCTTCAACGATGCAGCAGATCGCGCAAGCTGAAGATCAAGGCGATGCGCGATAGCTGGTCCGATATAGGGCGCAATCACTCCGACCAGGTCCCATTCCAAATCACGAAACACTTCACCGAGCGCAGCCGCCAGCAACACATCGCCTTCGAGCTTTAAATGCGGCAGGACGGCTTGCACGCCACGCTCGGAAATTTGCATCAACAGTTTGGCTTCGAAGGCCAGACTGAGGCTCAAATCATGCTGCTCAGCCGGCCACGCTTCGAAATAACCATCCCGGGCGATCCGCATCGACCACTGACGGGGTAAAACCTGGGGAGTGTGCTCGAGTCGAAAGCAGAAGGTCTTGCCACGAAAGCCTGCCAAGCGCTGTGGAGCCCAAGGATTTTGGCGAAACAAAGTCCTCAGCCCCGCAAGGCTGAGGACTTCAAGGTATCGATTAATGCTTAACACCCATTTGCTGGATGCCCGAAAGTACCCAGCCTGACTGACCTTGGAGCGGCTTGCTGAGATTCCAGACCTCATCAAAGCTTTGGGGCGGCAGATCGCGGCCTTCACGGATCAAGCCGCTGAAGCGCACACTGGCCAGATACTCGCCATCCTGCGTCTCAATGCCGAGCAATTCAGCGTCGAGCCGTACCAGTTCGGTATAGTTTTCACCCTGCCTCGTGCGGATTTCCGCAGCAAACTCGTTAAAGAGCTGCGCGCTTGTGAACTCCCGAAGCTCATCGAGATTGCCCGCGTCATTTGCAGCCTGAAGGCGACGGAAATAATGTTTTGCATTCTCAACAAAACCAGCCACGTCAAAGCCAGCCGGCACACCCCAGGGTTGTGCGGCTTCACGGATCGGTGCAGAAGCGCCCTGATTCATGCCGCCAAAAAGCCCATCGGACTGTGTAACAGGCTGTTGCTGAGGCATTGAAGCCGAAGCTGCGCCTGCCGCAGCCCAAGCGGGCTGTGCCGAGCCTGAAGACTGATTGGCAGCCTGCCGGCGTGCCATCACCATCCGGATGATGAACAAAACCGCAATCACCATGAGAGCGATCAACATGAAGTTGGCGAGCTCCTCACCGAAGCCAAAGTGCGACGCAAGCGCTGCAAGTCCCAGCCCAGCAGCCAGGCCTGCAAGCGGTCCAAGCCATCGGCTGCGCTGCGATTGAGCAGCCGCTTGAGCGCCTGCGGCAGCCGGCGCAGCCGCTTGCGTTGGCGCTGCCTGAGGGGGCGTGGCCTGCTTTTGCGTTGCAATCGAAGACTGTTTGCCGGTTGATGCACCTGAGCCCAGTCGCTTGCTTGCTTGAGCATCGGGACTCATCAATCCGGTTGCGGCTAGCGCAATCACCATCGTGAAACCCAGCAGAAGCTGCCTGAAACCTTGGGCAGCATGGTGAAACATCGAAATTGTGATCGATCTCATGATTTTTACTCCTAAAGTGACAACAGAGCCATCGAGGCTAATCAACGCTTTCCAAATATTAGGGCTTGACGCCTTCATGTAAAGCAACCACGCCACCGGTAAGGTTGGTGTATCGAACCGCCTGAAAGCCTGCTTCGCGCAACATCCGAGCAAGGCTCTCCTGATCCGGGTGCATACGGATCGACTCGGCAAGGTAGCGATAACTCGCTTCATCGCCGGCAATCAGCCGCCCCAAGCGGGGCAATACCTGAAAGGAGTAAAGCTCATAGAGTTTTTCCAGCGCCGGATGAACCCTTGAAAACTCAAGGATCATCAGCTTGCCGCCCGGGCATAAAACCCGTCGCATTTCGGCAAGCGCTTGGTCCTTGTGCGTCATGTTGCGCAAACCAAATGCAACCGTCACCCGATCGAAACAATGATCAGGAAATGGCAACGACTCCGCGTCACATTGCACCGCAGGCGCGTGCAAACCTGCATCGATCAGGCGATCGCGACCCCGGGCAAGCATCGCCACATTGATGTCGGTAAGCACAACCTGGCCTTGATCGCCCACCCGCTTTGCCATCGCCATGGCCAAATCGGCTGTGCCTCCGGCAACATCGAGAACCTGCATCCCTTCGCGCAAATCGGCGCAAAACACCGCAAGATGTTTCCAGATCCGGTGCAGCCCAAGAGACATGACATCGTTCATTACGTCATAACGGTCAGCCACTGAGTTGAAGACGCCCGCCACTTTGGCTGCCTTGTCCCGGCTGTGAACTTTGGAAAAACCAAAATCAGTCTGCTCGGCCATCGCGATCGTCAATCCCTTGAAGCGCCTGCAGCTTGCAGGTTTTGCAAATACTCGGCCCACAGGGTCTCATGCTGCTGGGTAAACCGATAAAGAAGCTCCCAGGAGTAAAGCCCCGAATCATGGCCGTCGCTGAAAACAGGTCTAAGGGCATAGTTGCCTACCGGTTCAAGCCTTTCCACACGGATCAAACGCTTGCCGCTTTGAAGAATTTGTTGCCCGGGCCCGTGCCCCTGGACTTCGGCCGAAGGCGAGTGCACACGCAAAAACTCAAAGCTGAGTTTGTAGCGCTTGTCCCCGGCATAAACAAGCTCTAAAAACCCTGATTGCTGGTGCAGCACGATCGATTCAGGTATCGGAGCCATCACAAAGCATCCTATGTTTTTCTAGCGGGCAGGCCGTTCTCACCAGCTCCAAGGGCTTGAGCGAGGATCACACAAGCACCCGCTCGATGCCACCCTGGTTTGCCTTGGCGACGTACTCAGGCAGCCACTGCGGTCCGAGCAGGTGCCGGGCCATCTCGACCACAATATAGTCAGCTTCCATACCGCTAACATCTTTAAAACGCTGCAAGCCTTGTAAACACGACGGACACGAGGTCAACACCTTGAGCGCTTCTGCGGGCTTGCTTTGGCCCGACTCGGGCGCAGCGCGCAAAGCTTCTGCGGCTTTCAGCATTTCTTGCTCCTTGCGAAAGCGAACCTGCGTGGCGATTTCGGGACGCGTGACCGCAAAAGTGCCCGACTCGCCGCAACAACGCTCATTGCGCTCAATGCTTCCGTTGAGCGATTCGTTCATCAACTGGTTCACCACCTTCAAGGGTTGATACTGTTTCATCGGACTGTGACAGGGGTCGTGGTAGCTGTAGCGCACACCAGTGGCTGTCTCAAGCTTCAATCCCTTTTCCATCAGAAATTCGTGGATATCGATAATCCTGCAGCCGGGAAAAATGTCATGAAATGCATAAGACTGCAGTTGATCAAAACAGGTTCCGCAACTGACCACCACGGTTCGGATATCGAGGTAATTCAAGGTATTGGCAACCCGATGAAATAAAACGCGGTTATCCGTGGTGATTTTCTCGGCTTTATCGAACTGTCCCGAACCCTTTTGCGGGTAGCCGCAACATAAATACCCCGGCGGCAAAACGGTTTGCACCCCGACTTCCCACAGCAAGGCCTGTGTGGCCAGCCCAACCTGGGAAAACAAACGCTCCGATCCGCAGCCAGGAAAATAAAACACCGCTTCGCTGTCGACCCGGGTTTGATGCGGATTGCGAATGATCGGTACGTAGCGCGAGTCCTCGATATCAAGCAAGGCTCGCGCGGTCTTCTTCGGAAGATTGCCCGGCAGTTTACGGTTTACAAAATGAAGCACTTGCTCACGCATCGGTGGGCGCCCGACGCTGGCCTGCGGTCGTTCGCGCTGGGGCCTTGCAAAGCGCTTGAGAAGATCGGCAGCTAGGCGTTGCGCGCGAAAACCGACGTCAACCATGGCCACACGGGTGGCCTTGATGGTGTCGGGATCGGTCGCATTCAAAAAGAACATCGCAGCCGCATTGCCAGGATTAAAGCGCTTCTTACCCATCTTACGCAGCAGGTTGCGCATGTTCATCGACACTTCGCCAAAATCGATGTCAACCGGACAAGGTGCCTCGCACTTGTGGCAAACGGTGCAATGATCGGCCACATCAGAGAACTCCTCCCAATGCCGAATCGACACACCCCGTCGGGTTTGCTCTTCGTAAAGAAAGGCCTCGATCAAAAGCGAGGTTGCGAGGATTTTGTTTCGCGGCGAGTAAAGCAGATTCGCCCGCGGTACGTGGGTGGTACAAACCGGCTTGCATTTGCCACAACGCAAACAATCCTTGATCGAGTGGGCGATCGAGCCGATATCGGATTGTTGCAAGATGAGTGACTCGGTACCCATCAAGCCGAAACTTGGGGTGTAGGCGCGGCTTAAATCGGCGCCTGGCAAAAGCTTGCCACGATTGAAATGACCGTTTGGATCGATCCGCTTTTTATAAGCAGCGAAGGGTTCGAGCTCTTCCTGGGTCAAAAACTCAAGCTTGGTGATCCCGATGCCGTGCTCGCCCGAGATCACACCACCCAATGAACGGGCAAGTGCCATGATTCGAACGACGGCTGCGTTGGCCTGCTGCAACATGCCGTAATCGTCTGAGTTGACCGGAATATTGGTGTGCACATTGCCATCGCCCGCATGCATATGTAGCGCCACGAAAACTCGGCTGCGCCGAAGGCGGGTGTGAAGCGCATGAATCGCCGTCCGGATCGGGGCAAAATAAGCGCCCGAAAAGAGGTCATTCAAGGGCTTCAAGACGTCTTCACGCCAGGTGATGCGAATGCTTCGATCCTGAAGCAAATCGAAGAGCTTTGGCTCCTTACCCTGATCGATGGCCTGGCGCAGCGGCGCACGCAAGCTGCTTGACTGATTCTCAAAGATGGCGTCCACCCCGTGCGCTTTAAGCGCAGGAAGCAACGCTTGCAAGGGCTGATCCATCGAGGCGATCAGAAACCGCCAGCGCGCGGTCGCCTGCTCGAGCACCTTTTGCGCATCGTCAACGCGTTGTGCGATCAGCTCGCTGAGCGAAGCCTTTGCAAATTCAGGGTCGTCGCCTGCTGCAATCGGCAGGCTTGCCGGATCCTGCGACAAAAAATCGTGCACAGCTTGCGCCAACTCGAGCTTGTTGGCTGTTGAAAGTTCGATGTTGATCCGATCGATACCATCGGTATAACGGGCCATCATCGGCAGCGGGATGACAACGTCTTCGTTAATCTTGAAGGCGTTGGTGTGACGCGCAATGGCAGCGGTTCGGGCGCGGTCAGCCCAAAAGGTTTTTCGTGCCTCAGCACTGACAGCGATAAAGCCTTCGCCGCTGCGCGCATTCGCCAAACGGACAACCTCTGCGCATGCCCGCGCCACCGCGTCGTCGTCCTCACCCACGATATCGCCAATCAGCACCATTTTGGGTAAACCGCCTCGGCGTGATTTGGTGGCATAGCCAACCGCTCGCAAGTAACGTTCATCGAGGTGTTCGAGCCCGGCTAAAAGCGCACCGCCTGGACGTCCGTCAAGATAGGCTTTGATCTCAACGATCGAGGGAACTGCCAGCGCAGCTTGACCGAAAAACTCAAGGCAGACGGTGCGCGTGTGCTGAGGCATGCGATGCAAAATCCAGCGCGCCGCGGTGATTAAGCCGTCGGTACCCTCTTTCTGGACCCCGGGGAGCCCGCTCAAAAACTTGTCGGTGACATCTTTGCCAAGGCCGAGTTTGCGAAAGCGATCGCCGGCAATTCGCAGCGGCTCCCAGCGAATCGGCTCACCCCGCATTTGCCCTTCCGCATCAAGCTGATCGGGCGCAAACCATTTCAGCTCGAAATCAGCAAGCGCAGCGTCATGGATCTTGCCCAGATTGTGTCCGATGCGGCTGACTTCAAGCCAGTTGCCCTGTGGATCAACCATCCGCCACCAGGCCAGATTATCGATTGCGGTGCCCCACAAGACCGCCTTTTTTCCACCTGCATTCATCGCGATGTTGCCGCCGATGCAAGAGGCCTCCCAGGATGTGGGATCGACCGCAAAAACATAACCGGCACGGTCCGCAGCCTCTGTCACACGCTTGGTGACCACGCCGGCCTGGGTGTCAATTACAGGCACATCGCTGTCTAGCCCGGGAAGCCGTATCCTTTTGACAGCCCCGATTTGTTCCAGCTTTTCGGTGTTGATCACCGCAGACATCGGGTGAAGCGGAATCGCACCGCCTGTGTATCCGGTGCCACCGCCGCGCGGGATGATCGTAAGATCCAGATCGATACAGGTTTTGACCAAGGCTGCGACTTCGGATTCGTTATCGGGAGCAAGCACCACGAAGGGATACTCAACGCGCCAATCGGTCGCATCGGTTACGTGCGATACCCTTGACATTGCATCAAAGCAAATGTTGTCGCGCGCTGTGTGTTTCGCGAACAATCGCAAGGCGCGCTTTCGAAGCGAAGCAGCCTGCGAGAGTTGCTGCTCAAAGCGCGCCACCGCAAGCCTTGCCAACGTGAGCAAGTCGGCAACATCCTCGGATAAGCCCGCACGATCCTCACCACGACGTTCGATGTCGCCAAGCCGATGATGCAAGGCCTCAATCAACAAGGCCTGCCGCTTCGGATTGTCGATCAGATCGTCTTGCAAATAAGGGTTTCTTTCCACCACCCAAATATCGCCCAGCACCTCATACAGCATGCGCGCGGAACGGCCGGTTTTTCGTTGCGAGCGCAGACGCTCAATCAGCGCCCAGCCCTTGTCGCCGAGCAGGCGAATCACGATTTCGCGATCGGAAAATGAGGTGTAGTTATAAGGAATCTCACGCAAACGCTGTTGTGGCGCCGCGGACTGTTCGCGAAGTTCATCAAGTACTTGGGCGTCAACGATGGGGGCGTTCATGAATATCTGCTAAGACAAAGTGATCTGATTGTACGTAGGCTCAGCTGCGGCGCAGCATTTGTCCACAACGTCAAAGCGCCGTCTCAAGGCGTTAACCCCAGGCTTTGCGGAAGCAGCGACCGCCAGAAATCATCAGGCACTTCCAGCAAGAGCCAAATCAGCGTGAGGTAGCGCAAAAACTTGCCTACGGTTATCCAGACAAGGCATGGCCAAAACGCAAACCGGAGCCATCCCGCCACCGCACACAGGGGGTCACCCACAACCGGCAACCAGGCAAGCAAAAGCGCTTTAGGGCCCATACGCTCAAGCCACCGCAGATAAGTCTTACCGCCATCGCGGCCGACCACACCGAGCGCATCGGCTGCGCTTTTCGCACCCCGCCCCATCCAGTAGCCCAGTGCGCTGCCCAAGCTGTTGCCAAGGGTTGCAAGCCCGATCGTGAGCCAGAACTGATCCGGGTGAAGCTTCACATAGCCAAAAACCACCGGCTCTGAGCCCATCGGCAAAAGGGTTGCTGACACAAACGCGGTGATGAAAACAGCCGATAAGCCGATTTGCGGCAGCGCAAACCATGCCAGTGCGGCGCTCAGGAAGGCTTCGAGCTCAGCAGTCATCAACAGCAAGCCGGTCTAACATGGCGGCTTGAACGCTTCGGGGTCAGCTTGCCATGCCAATCGATTATCTGAAACGCATTCTTACAGCGCGTGTTTACGACGTCGCGCGGGAGACGCCCCTCGAACTCGCCCCAGCGCTTTCGGCAAGAATCGGTCAGCGCCTCTTGCTCAAGCGCGAAGACATGCAAAGCGTCTTCTCCTTCAAGTTGCGCGGCGCCTACAACAAGATGGTGCAACTGAGCGCTGAAGAACGCGCAAAAGGCGTGATTGCGGCCTCGGCCGGTAACCATGCCCAGGGGGTTGCTCTTGCCGCCCAACAGCTTGGCTGCCTTGCAGTGATTGTGATGCCGGTCACCACGCCTGCCGTCAAAGTCGAGGCGGTACGTGCAAGGCATGCTGAAGTGGTCTTGGCGGGGGACAGTTACAGTGATGCCTACAGTCATGCAGTCAGTTTGCAACAAAAGCGGGGCCTGAGCTTTGTTCACCCCTTTGACGATCCCGATGTGATCGCAGGGCAGGGAACGATCGGGATGGAAATTCTGCGCCAACACGCAGACCCGATTGAGGCAATTTTCGTTCCCATCGGAGGCGGCGGTCTGATTGCCGGGATTGCGGCCTACGTCAAACAAATCAGGCCGGACATTCGCATCATCGGCGTGCAAACCGACGATTCCAATGCCATGGCGCAGTCGCTTGCCTGCGGAAGCAGGGTGATTCTTGATGAAGTGGGTATTTTTTCAGACGGCACCGCAGTCAAACAAGTCGGCGTCGAGACCTTCGCGCTGGCCAAGCAGTTTGTCGACGAAGTGATTTGCGTGAACACCGATGCCGTTTGTGCCGCCATCAAGGATGTGTTTCAGGACACCCGATCGATTATGGAGCCTGCTGGCGCACTTTCGATTGCCGGCGTCAAGGCGTGGGCCGAGCGGCCTGGACAGGCTCAGGGCAAGACCTTGGTGGCGATTGCCTGCGGGGCTAACATGAATTTTGACCGCCTGCGCTTTGTGTCCGAACGCGCCGAAGTGGGTGAGCAACGCGAGGCCATCTTCGCGGTCACGATTCCGGAGCAGCGTGGCTCCTTCAAGCGATTCTGCGCGCTTATTGGCGAGCGCAATGTGACCGAGTTCAATTACCGGATGAGCGACTTGACGCTTGCCCATGTCTTTGTGGGGATACAAATCCAGGAACGTTCTGAAGCCAATCACATCGCCAGCGCCTTCGCTCACGAAGGCCTCGAGACGATTAACCTTACCGATGATGAAATGGCCAAGCTGCATATTCGCCATCTGGTCGGTGGCAGCTCGCTGCAGGCTGAAAACGAGCGGATTTTCCGATTCGAGTTTCCAGAGCGCCCCGGTGCGCTGTCACGCTTTCTCACCCAGATGCACCCTGAGTGGAACATTTCGCTTTTTCACTACCGCAACCATGGCGCTGACTTTGGCCGGGTATTGGTCGGTCTCCAGGTGCCGGCAGGTGATGAGTCCGCATTCCAACACTTTCTGGCAGGTTTGGGCTACCCCCATGTGGAGGAAACCGACAATCCGGCCTATCATTTGTTCTTGCGTCCGCCTTTGCGTTAATGTTCGTTGCCGTGCAACCGTCGATGCGGGGCTCTTCATCCCGTCTTGACATTGCCTTGCAGCGCCAGGAAACCGATCGACCATGCAACTTCTCACCCTCGGACTCAACCATCAAAGCGCACCGCTTGCGATGCGTGAGCGGGTGGCTTTTGCCGGGGAAAGTCTGATCAAAGCCGCGCAAGACCTCAAAGCGCGGGTTGGCGAAGTGCTCTGCGAATCTGCGATTTTGTCGACTTGTAACCGCACCGAGATTTATGGCGCAACCCCGGATCCGCAGCAGGCCGGCGCTGTGCTCGAAAAGTGGATTGCTGCGCATGGCGGGCTAAAGCCGAACGAAGTGCGCAGCCACACCTATACCCTGCCTGGTGATCAAACCGTGCGCCATGCCTTCAGGGTTGCCAGCGGACTTGATTCGATGGTGCTTGGCGAGGCTCAAATTCTTGGGCAAATGAAAGATGCGGTGCGGACTGCACATGAAGCAGGTTCACTCGGACCGCATTTGCACCAGCTTTTTCAGCGCAGCTTTGCGGTGGCCAAAGAGGTGCGTACGCAAACGGACATTGGCTCACAGTCGGTATCGCTAGCAGCGGCAGCGGTGCGTCTTGCCGAGCGCATTTTCGAACGTATCGAAGACACGCGGGTGCTTTTTGTCGGGGCAGGCGAGATGATTGAGCTTGCCGCCACGCATTTTGCTGCCCGGCGCCCGAAGGCGATGCTGGTGGCAAACCGGAGCCTTGACCGGGCTCAACAGCTTGGGCGACGCTTTGCAGCCCAGAGCATGGAGCTTTCGGCGATTTCCAACCGTTTGCATGAATTTGACATCGTCGTCAGTTGCACCGCCAGCTCGCTGCCTATCATCGGCTTGGGGATGGTCGAGCGGGCGTTGAAAGCCCGCCGCCACAAACCCCTGTTTATGGTCGACCTCGCTGTGCCACGCGACATCGAACCGGAAGTTTCCCGCTTGCCTGACGTTTTCCTCTACACCGTCGATGACCTTGGCGACGTCGTCCGCCAGGGCATGGCGAATCGACGGCAAGCCGCATCACAGGCCGAAGCCATCATCGAAGCCCGGGTCGAGCATTTTATGCACTGGTTGGCAAGGCGTCGGGCGGTACCGGCGATCCAGGAATTACACGATAAAGCGCAGGCGCTTCGCCGACTCGAGCTCGAGCGTGCGATGCGTCAGCTTGCCAAGGGCGATGATCCCGCCCAGGTGATCGAGGGGCTGTCGCTGGCACTCACGGCAAAGTTCTTGCACGGCCCGACGCAAATGCTCCAAGACGCTGCAGGGCTGGGTTCGGAGGCGCAGGAGTCTCTCTGGCTGCCCAATCGCGCGCACGGCAAGCGTCTTGACCGCTTGCACCGGCCCTCCAAGCGGTTGACCCTGAAAGCCGCGGAGTCTTAGCGACCCTTTTCGCAAGCTGCCTGGCTGTATCGCCTGGCACAAACCGCCCGAGCCTTTTGCCCCACCAGGCTTTCCGCATACTGCTGCGCCTAACAGCTCAACCGTCAACGCCATGCCCTGCCCCCAACGATGAAACCGTCGATGACTCAAAAACTTGAGCAGCAAGCCCAGCGACTTGAGGACGTCAATCGGCTGCTGTCGGGCGATCAATTGCTCAAAGACCCCAAGGCCTTGCGTCAATACCATCGCGAGCACGCCGAATTGAGCCAGCTGATGGAGCATTTCCACGCCTGGCAGCAGGCAAACCAGGATTTGCTCGCTGCACGCGAGATGACGCAAGACCCTGAATTGGGCGCCTGGGCCAAGGAGGAGGAAGCCGAAGCGCAGCAGCGGATGACAAACGCATTGGCCTTGCTGGAAACCTTGATGCTTCCGAAAGATCCCAACGATCATCGCGATGTGCTTTTGGAAATCCGGGCAGGTACCGGTGGCGACGAGTCGGCCTTGTTCGCCGGCGACCTGTTGCGGATGTATTTGCGTTACGCCGAGCGGCGAGGCTGGAAAAGCGAATTACTCTCGGCCAGCGAATCCGAACTCGGCGGCTACAAAGAGGTCGTGGTCCGCGTCGCAGGCGAATCGGTTTTTTCCCGCATGAAATTTGAGTCTGGCGGCCATCGGGTCCAGCGTATTCCGGTGACCGAATCGCAAGGTCGTATCCATACCTCTGCCTGCACAGTTGCAGTGCTCGCAGAGGGCGATGACATGGGCGATATCGTGATCGACCCAGGCGAGCTGCGGATCGACGTGTTTCGCGCTTCAGGTGCCGGAGGCCAGCATGTGAACAAGACCGAGTCAGCGGTGCGGATCACCCATTTGCCAAGCGGCATCGTTGCCGAATGCCAGGACGACCGTAGCCAGCACCGTAATCGCGATAAGGCCATGCAGGTTCTGATTGCACGCATTCGCGATCAACGCGATCGGGAAGCGCAGGCGAAGGAATCCGCGCATCGCAAGAGCCTGATCGGCTCGGGTGACCGCTCCGAGCGCATCCGCACCTACAATTTTCCGCAAGGGCGTGTAACCGATCACCGGATCAACTTAACGCTCTACCGGATCGCAGCGATGCTCGATGGTGACATCGATGAGTTGCTTGATGCACTCGCTGCAGCGCATCAAGCCGACTTACTCGCGAGCCTCGGCGAACCCTAAGGCTTGGAAGCGCGCGAGCCCCCCCCAGCAGCGCCGCTCAAGCTGCCCGCAAGCTGCAGCCTGGCGCAGGCGCTGCAGATGAGGACTGAGCAGCGGGTCAGCCGCCTCGAACGCTTGATGCTGCTTGAAGCGCTGCTTGGCAAGCCGCGCGAGTACCTGATTGCGCACGATGAGGACATACTCGATGAGACCTGCCTTCGGGCCTTTGAAACGCTGCTTCAGAAGCGGTCAGCGGGCCACCCGATGGCCTATCTCACGGGATCACGCGAGTTTTTTGGCCTTCGCTTTGCGATCAACGATCAGGTCTTGATTCCCCGCCCTGAGACCGAATGGCTGGTGCAGGCAGCCATCCGAATCCTGCCTGAAGAGGCAAGTGCGATCGATCTTGGAACCGGTAGCGGCGCCATCGCAATCGCTCTGGCTTTTCATCGTCCAGACGCCAAGCTCATCGCTGCAGACATCAGTCAAAGCGCGCTGACACTGGCCGAGCACAATGCTGGCCGATTGCTCGGCCCCGGGCACCCGCTGCAGTTTTGCAAAAGCAACTGGTGGGCATCGATACCGATGGTCCCCTTCGCGCTTGTGCTCAGCAATCCACCCTACCTCGCGCCGGACGATCCGCATCTTGGCCAGGGCGACCTTCGCTTTGAGCCGCGTCTGGCACTTCGCGATGAGCACGACGGTCTTCGGGCAATCGAAACGATCATGATGGGCTTTGCGCAACGGTCTGCGCTTGGTTTGATCACCGACCCCGGTGTCTTGATGATCGAGCACGGCTACCAGCAAGCCGATGCGGTGCGCGGACTTGGCAAGGCGCAAGGCCTCTTTTTTATGCTTAGCGCAAGCGACGCCGCCGGACATTTGCGGGTGACCTGCCTGAGCCACAGCAAACCGCATGCGCCTTTGCTTGAGGCACTCAAACACGAGTGTTTGACGTGGTCTTCAGGAACTGCCTAGAATCAGTTTTATATGACACGAGGACGAGTCCATGGACGCTAAAGACTTTATTTCAAAAACCGTTGCCGACAACCCCGTCGTTCTCTTTATGAAAGGCACCGCGCAGTTTCCCCAGTGCGGATTTTCGGGTCGCGCGATTCAGATCCTGAAATCGGTCGGCGTGAAGAATCTCGTGACTGTGAATGTGCTCGAAGACGACGAGGTTCGACAAGCGGTCAAGGACTTCGCCAACTGGCCTACGATTCCCCAGCTCTACATCAAGGGCGAGTTCGTCGGCGGCTCAGACATCATGCAGGAAATGTTTCAGTCGGGCGAATTGCAAAAAATCGTTGAAGCGCCTCAGGGCTGAAGGCAACCCTGGCTTGAATCCCGCCTACAGCGGAAAGCCGATAAGCGCAGGTTAAACACTGGCAGGTGGTGAGAATCCGGCAAGCCAGTAGAATGCGTCGATGGAAAAACGCATCGTTGTTGCGATTTCAGGCGCTAGCGGCTCGATTTATGGCCTGCGGATGCTTGAAATGCTGCGGGCTCAGCAAGTTCACTGCGAGTTGATTGTTTCGCCCTCAGGTTGGCTCACCATCGATCAGGAGTTGCCAGGCAAACGCCAGGCGATCAGCGATCTCGCCGATCAACAACATGCCTTTCGCAACATCGGTGCCCGTATTGCCTCGGGGTCGTTTGCACACGACGGTATGGTTATTGCGCCTTGCTCGATGAAAACCCTTGCTGCGATCGCGCACGGCTTTGCCGATAACCTGATCACGCGTGCTGCAGACGTCACGCTTAAAGAACGCCGTCGATTGGTTTTGCTCGCCCGCGAGACACCCTTGCACCTCGTGCATCTGCGAAATATGGCAACCGTGACCGAAATGGGCGGCATCGTTTTTCCACCGGTGCCGGCCTTTTATCACCGGCCCGAGAGCATCGAGGACTTGGTAAGTCACAGTTGCGCCCATGTCATGGACTTGTTGGGATTGCCGCTCGCTGACCGGCCGCGATGGAACGGTTTGGTGTCAAGCGGCAAGGCCACAGCAGCCAACCCAGCATCAGCGCCGTTGGATCGCTTATAGGGCGCCCGTGGCGGGATTCCGGCTGAGGGCGATCGAAACAGAATCCCCGCCTGGAGTGCCTCTGGCGGCCTTGTGGCTTATGGTGCCCCCGGCAGGATTCGAACCCGCGACCTTCGGTTTACAAAACCGCTGCTCTACCGACTGAGCTACAAGGGCAAAATCAAAGGGCAAAAAACCGTCCAGCTCTCTATTTTACGCCAGTCTCTGTCAAAGCGAGTCGGTTGATTGGGAAGTCAGCGCTTTGCGCGAAGCTTCGATTCACTTGACGCGGGTGAGCTTGGGTCGCGCCTTGGTCGAGGACCGTGCTCCACCCCGTGCACGCTCAGGCTGCGTTCCGCCTTGGGGTGAGTCATCGTCGCGTCCCGATGGATGTTCGCTCGGACTCACCGCCTTGAGCGCTTTTTTCGAGCTGGCTGCAGACTTTTCGGCGGTTGCCTTGGCAGGCTGTCGGCGCGAGCTGACGCTGCGCATGCGCTTGCCCAGGTCCGAGCCTGTTTCGCTGATCGCTGGCTCCGCAGCGGGCACAGCGGCAAGCTGATTGGGGGCCCGCGATACCGGCGAGCCGGTGCCGACCTGAGGATGCGCTTCATCGGGGCTTGGCAAAGCGGCTTGCGACTTCGACAGATCGACAGCCGAAAGCAGCGCTTGCGGCTTACTGACTTCAAAAGCCATACCATGGCCGGTTTCCCGGGCATAAATCGCCGATACATGACTGATCGGGATTGAAATGTCTCGGGCCACACCGCCGAAACGCGCTTGAAACTCGATCCAGTCATTGCCCAGGCGAAGTCGGTTGGTGGCGGCTAGCGACACATTCAAAACGATCTCGCCTCCCTTTACATATTCCATCGGTACGATCGTATGCTCGTCAACCGCCACCGCGAGATAAGGCGTGTGGCCCTGATCCGAACACCACTCATGAATCGCCCGAATCAGATAGGGCTTCGTGGAATGACTACTCATGTCAACGCCGCATCACTTTCTCGGAGGGCGTGAGCGCCTCGATGTAGGCGGGTCGCGAGAAAATCCGCTCGGCGTAGCGCAGCAAGGGCGCAGCCGTCTTGGGCATTTCGATCCCGTAATGATCCAATCGCCACAAAAGCGGCGCGATCGCAACATCGAGCATTGAAAAGTCCTCGCCGAGCATGAACTTGTTCTTCACAAAAATCGGTGTCAACTGGGTGAGCCTATCGCGAATCTGCTGCCTCGCAGCATCAAGCTGTTTTGCCGCTTCTTTGTGCTGTTCGCGTCGCTCCAGCTGATGCACATAAATGAAGAGTTCGCGCTCAAAGTTGAACAAGAACAAACGCGCTCTTGCCCGCATCACCGGGTCAGCAGGCATGAGTTGCGGGTGCGGAAAGCGCTCGTCAATGTATTCGTTGATGATATTGGATTCGTACAGAATCAGATCGCGTTCAACAAGAATGGGAACCTGTCCGTAGGGATTCATCACCGAAATGTCTTCGGGTTTGTTAAAGAGATCGACATCGCGGATCTCGAAATCCATCCCCTTTTCGAAAAGAACAAAACGGCAACGCTGACTGAAAGGGCAGGTTGTGCCCGAATACAGCACCATCATGAATTTTCTCCTGAGGGCGGCTTGATGCGCCCGTCACCGCTTACCGTAACACGAGATGGGGACCGCAAGCCAAGGCGGCCATCCCTTTGCCGAGTCAGGCTTTCGGAATCTATTTGATGTCTTTCCAGTAGGTCTTGTTCAACCACCAGGCAAGCGCGAAAAACACGCACAAGTAAAGCATGACCCAAACGCCCAAACGTCTGCGCTCAATGGCCGTAGGATCAGACATGTAGGTAATGTAGGCGGTGAGGTTCGCCATGGCATCATCGAACTGCGCAGCGCTCAAGTTGCCGCCTTGAGCTTTGCCCAGCATGAACTGTTTGCCTTCTTTCGCAGGCCCTGCAAGCGTTTCTTGGGCCTCGGAACGCAGACCGCTTTCATCAAAACGCACGCTAGTTTTCACAAACGAGCCTTTGGGCAATGCCTTTGCCGCTTCGCCTTTGGCTGCATGAACATCTTCAATCACAACGCCTCGCGAACCTTGTAATTCCCAGAGCACATTGGGCATCCCGACGTTGTGGAAAAGTGCATTGTTCCAGCCGGTGGGGCGGGTGCTGTCGCGATAGTATGCGCGCAAATAGGTGTAGAGCCAGTCAGAGCCCGTGCCGGCATGCGAGGAGCGCGCTCTGGCGATGACCGACAAATCCGGCGGTTGGCCACCAAACCAACTTTTCGCATCTTCAACACGCATCGGGTTTTTCATACCCTCGCCGACTTTGTCTGCAGTAAATAGCAGATTGCGCTTGATTTGATCATCGGTTAAACCGATGTCGCGCAGTCGGTTGTAGCGCATATATTGGGCGCTGTGACAACCAAGGCAGTAGTTGACGAAGAGTTTTGCACCTTCTTGCAAGGCTGCCTGCTCGGTGAGCTTCGCCTCAGGAAAACGATCCAGCGGGTAATCCGACCCGGCTGCATACACCGGGTGCTGCGCGAGCAAAAGGGCACCGAAAGCGAGTTTGGCGGCAAGTCGCGAAACAATATTCATGGCAAGCATCTCTACCCGGTGTTAATGCGCTTGAAAGACCACGCGATCTGGTACTGGCTTGGGCTGGCCCATGGTGCTCCACCAGGGCATCAGCACAAAAAATGCGAAGTAAATCAGCGTACAGACCTTCGCGAACAGATTTGCGATTGGCGAGGGTGGTTGCACGCCAAAGTAGCCGAGCACCACGAAGGCAATGATAAAGGCCGCATAAACAAACTTGTGCCAATCAGGACGATAGCGGATCGAGCGCGCCGGACTGTGATCAAGCCAGGGCAGTCCAGCAAGGATCAACACCGAAGCACCCATCGCTACAACGCCCCAGAACTTGGCGTCGATGATGAAAAAGCCGCCGATGAGTGCCAACACGCCGGCCAGATTCAGAACCCGGGTTCTTGCGGCACGCACAGTCGTGAACACCAGGAAAGCGTAAAACAGCAGAAATGGAATCATCCAGTAGAGCAAAAAGTCCTCGGTGGTTGCTCGCAACACCGAGTAAAACGGGGTGAAGTACCAAACCGGTGCAATATGAGCCGGGGTTTTCAGCGGGTCGGCCGGAATGAAGTTGTTGTATTCCAGGAAATATCCGCCCATTTCGGGAGCAAAAAACACCACCGCCGAAAACACCAGCAAAAAGCCAGCCACGCCCATGATGTCGTGAACGGTGTAGTAGGGGTGGAAGGGGATTCCATCAAGCGGCTTGCCGTCGGCGCTCTTCTTGGCCTTGATTTCGATGCCATCAGGGTTGTTGGAACCCACTTCGTGCAAGGCAAGGATGTGCGCCACCACGAGGCCAAGCAGCACCAGCGGAATCGCGATCACATGGAAGGCGAAGAAGCGATTGAGGGTTGCGTCACTGACCACATAGTCACCACGGATCAGCAAGGAAAGATCGGGTCCGATGAATGGAATCGCTGAAAAGAGGTTCACGATCACCTGTGCGCCCCAGTACGACATCTGACCCCAGGGCAGCAAATAGCCCATGAAAGCTTCAGCCATCAGACACAAAAAGATCGCACATCCGAAAATCCAGAGCAGTTCGCGCGGCTTGCGATACGAGCCATAAATCAGACCGCGAAACATGTGCAAATAAACAACGATGAAAAATGCCGATGCGCCGGTCGAGTGCATATAACGCACCAGCCAGCCATAGGGCACGTCTCGCATGATGTATTCAACCGAACCAAAAGCGCTCACGCCATCGGGCTTGTAATTCATAACCAGAAAAATTCCGGTGACAATCTGAATGACCAGCACCAGCAAAGCCAACGACCCAAAGAAGTACCAGAAGTTGAAATTCTTGGGTGCATAGTATTCAGTCAGATGATCCTTGATCATCGGTGTGAGAGGAAAGCGCGCGTCGATCCAGCCCATCACGCCTGTGGTCTCAATTTCCCGGTCCTTTGCCATGCGGTACTCCAGATTGTGTTTCGGTTTACAGCCTTATCCTGCTTTGCTTCGATCCGTATTTAACCCTGTTGTCAAGCCAGGCGTTGAAGCCTGTGAAGCGATACGGGGCTTTCGGGGGCGGACTATTCGGCTCAGCGTTTGACCAATGCAAAGCCCAAGGATTGTCCTGTCAAGCTTTACGCTGTATCGGATTCCCCAATCAGCAATCGTGTATCGGTCAAATACTTGTAAGGGGGAACTTCGAGGTTGTCGGGCGCGGGCATGTTTTTGTAAACCCGACCCGAATAGTCGAAGGTTGAACCATGACAGGGGCAAAGCCAGCCGCCGGGCCAGTCATCGGGCAACGACGGCTGTGGTCCTGCTGCAAACTTATCGCTTGGCGAACAACCCAGATGGCTACAAATACCGACGACCACCAAATACTCGGGCTTTAAGGAACGGTGCGCGTTTTGCGCCCAGCTTGGCGTTGGATAGTCTTTGCGCTTGGACTCCGGATCAGCCAGTTTCGGTGTTGTGCTTTTCAGCGTTTCAAGCATTTCAGGCGTGCGCCGTAACACCCACACCGGTTTTCCTCGCCACTCCACGCGACGCAACTCACCCGGTTTGAGGTCACCAATGTCAACCTCCACCGGCGCGCCAGCCGCTTTGGCTCGCTCCGATGGCTGAAAGGTCAGTACAAAAGGCATGACCGCGGCTGCGCCTCCAAGGGCGCCCGCGGCTGCGGTAAGTGCCAGGGCGGTTCGCCGGGATCCGTCGCTCGGATTGCTGTTTTCGCTCATAGCTATCGTCAACCGTTGTAAACCAGTGCGCGCATTCTACTGCATCGGCATGAAAGCTTGCAGGCTTTAAGCCGGATTTGGGTCTTCGATGAAGCAGCATTGCAGTTGAAAGCGAGCTTCCAAATGTTCGGCAAGCGCTTGCACCCCGTAGCGCTCGGTTGCATAGTGTCCCGCAGCGAAGTAACTCACGCCGAGTTCGCGAGCCAGGTAGGTTGTGCGTTCAGAGATTTCACCGCTCACAAAGGCATCAGCCCCGAGACTGGCGGCCTCAAGAATCATGTCTTGCGCAGCGCCTGTGCACCAAGCGAGCCTGCAAATCGGACGTTGCGTCGCACCGACCACCAGTACCTGCCGCTCAAGGCGAAGCGTGATATGTTGTTGCATGGCCTCAACCTTCACAGCATGGGGAAGATCGGCCCGCGCAATCAGTTGCTGCTCACCGAGAAGTTCGGGTTCGGGCCAGGCCATCTCCCGGCCAAAACAAATGTTGTTTCCAACCTCTTTGTGTACATCAAGCGGCAAATGGAAGGCGAAAAGATTGATGTCTGCCATGAGCAGTGCCCGCAAGCGACGATGGCGATAACCCAACACCCGTGAATCCTCACCCCGCCAAAACCATCCATGATGCACAATGAGTGCGTCGGCACCCCAGTTCGCCGCTTGGTCGATGACATCGCGGGTCGCTGTAACCGCCACGGCAACGCGCTGAATGTGTGCCTTACCTTCCACCTGCAGGCCATTTGGGGAATAATCCTTGAAGCGGCTGATCTCTAGCCAGTCATTCAAATAGTCCGCTAACCGATCCCTCTCGATCCCTTGCATATGCATCGACTCTGGTTATTGTTTGCGCAAACCGTCACAGTGCTTGTGGCCGGGTTTTTTGTGCTTTCAACCTTGCGCCCCGAATGGCTCGGCAAGGCGAGCGAGCTGCGACCGGTGCAAAACGAAGCGGCTGCAAGCAAGGAAGCGTCGTCGGCCCCCAATAGTGCCCCGGGAAGCTCGGGCATTGTGTCATACCGGCTTGCTGCCGAACAGGCCATGCCCTCGGTGGTTAGTATTCAGGCCACGAGCCGCGTGCGACTGCCTTCGAATCACCCCTTGCTCAACGACCCGATGTTCCGTCGCTTTTTTGGCCCCGAAGGCCGAGCCGAACCTGGCGGCGGGCTTGGCAGCGGTGTGGTTCTCTCCGCTGACGGCTTGATCGTCACCAATCACCATGTTATTGACGCTGCAGAAGACATCGAGGTCATCGCTCCAGACGGTCGACGTGCCAAGGCGAAAATTGTGGGCGGCGATCCCGAAACCGATTTGGCAGTGTTGCGGGTGGCGCTAAGCGACCTTAAGCCAATTGCGGTTGGTAACGCCGAAGAAGCCAAGGTGGGCGACCCGGTGCTCGCCATCGGCAACCCCTTTGGCGTGGGTCAAACCGTCACGATGGGCATCGTGAGTGCACTTGGACGCAACCAGCTTGGCATCAACACCTTCGAGAACTTCATTCAAACCGATGCGGCAATCAATCCGGGCAACAGCGGCGGTCCCTTGGTTGATGGAGAAGGGCGTTTACTGGGCATTAACACAGCGATTTATTCGCGCACCGGAGGCTCATTAGGCATCGGGTTTGCCATTCCGGTCAGCACGGTTCGAAATGTGGTCGATCAGATCGTCGCTACCGGCTCAGTCACCCGCGGATATATTGGCGTGGAACCGCAGGACATCACGCCTGAAATGGCTGAGGCCTTCAAGTTGCCGCGCAGGGAAGGTGCAATCATCGCAGGCCTGCTGCGCAACGGTCCCGCTGAAAAGGCAGGCGTCAAAGTTGGCGACATTTTGCTTGAAGTCGACGGCCAAATCGTTCGAAACACCGCAGGTATGTTAAATCTTATATCGCAACTCAAACCGGGCGCGCAGGCCGAGCTTCGGTTTCTTCGCGAGGGCAAGGAAGTCAGTCTGAAAGTGCAAGTCGGCAAGCGCCCCCGACCCGGGCGCGGTGAGCGTTAAGTCGGCAGACTCTCCTCGGGAGCACGGCTGCGAGTGCTCACAAAACCGGATAAGAAAATACCTAGTTCATAAAGCAGCAGCAAGGGCACCGCAAGCATGAACTGCGAGAGCACATCGGGCGGTGTTAACACCGCGGCCACCACAAAGGCGCCCACAATCACATAGCGACGCGCCTCACGGAGTTGTTGGGTGCTCACAAGACCCACTTTGACCAGCAGCATTTGCACCACCGGGACTTCAAAGGTCAATCCAAAGCCAAAGAAAATCGCAAGGGTGAAGTCCCAGTACTTTTGCAAATCCTGCAAAGTCTCCGCACCGGTTTGCTGGGTGAAAGAGAAAAAGAACTTGTAGGCCGCAGGCAGCACGAAAAGATAAGCAAAGCCGATTCCAACGACCAAAAAAAACACGCTTGAAAGAATCAGCGGCATCACAAATCGCTTTTCGTGTTCGTACAGACCCGGTGCGATAAAGGCCCAGGCCTGGTACAAAACAACCGGCAGGGAAATCAACAAGGCGGTCAGCAGGGCAATCTTGGTCAGTGTAAAAAAAGCACCCGCCTGGTCAATAAAAATGGCTTTTGATCCTGGCGGCAAGGCTTCGGTCAATGGCCTTGCAAGAAATTCCATGATTTGTGGCGCGAAGTAAAAACTTGCGCCAAAGAAAACAAGCACCACCAGCAGCGCGCGGACCATACGGTCGCGCAACTCGGTGAGGTGGGACATGAAGCTTTCTTCTTGCATGCTCAACGGTAAAAGTTTCGACGCGGCCGTTTTCGGCCCAGTAGTTTCTCACGTTCAATGCGTCGATCTTTGATCCGGTCACGCAAGCGGCGCACCGCGTAGACCGAGTCCCAGTCAGTCGGAGCCTCGTTCAAGCCCACTTCAGCGCCAATCGATTGTATTTCAGCCTGCGCACCCGACACCGCCTCGGTCACGCTTGACTCAAGCGATTGCGCAGCGTCTTGGACTTGGGTTTTGAGGCGGCGCAACTCCTCAAGTTCCATTTGGCGGTTAATGTCTGCCTTCACTTCGCTGATGTAGCGCTGCAACTTGCCCGTCCACTGTCCCATCTGGCGGGCCACCCGGGGTAGCCGTTCAGGACCAAGCACCACGAGTGCGATGACCGCAATCATGAGCATTTCGCTTAATCCGATATCGAACATGGCTTGCGAAAGGCCTCAGTGAGCGGATGGCGGGGGTTGAGTCAAAATCACAGCGGCCGTAAATCGCGCCTGCCGCCGGCGTGGAACTCGGACTCAGTGCCGCTCTTTCACGTCCACATCAATGGTTTTCGCCGTGTTTTGCTGAGCAGCGGGCATGGGCTGGGGCGTTGCCTGACTCACCGCTGGCGTTACGCCAGCCGCTGCAGACTCGGAGCTTCCCGCTCCGGTCGGGTCCTTTATGCCGTCCTTGAATCCTTTGACAGCGCCACCAAGATCCGAGCCCAGGTTACGAAGCTTCTTGGTACCGAACACCAACAAAATAATCACCAAAACGATCAGCCAGTGCCAAATGCTAAACGAGCCCATACCTACTCCTTGAGGGGCGCGGGGCCACGGGAGCCCAAAGGCTCGGGACCGCCCAGAATGTGGATGTGAAGATGATACACCTCCTGTCTTCCCACGTTTCCATTGTTGATAAGCACACGAAACCCGTCGACCGAGCCTTGTTCGCGTGCCAATTGTCCTGCGATCCCAAGCATTTTTCCGAGTAAAGCCTGCTCTCTGAGGTCGGCATCGTAGAGGTTGACCAGATGTTTTTTGGGGATGATCAGAAAATGGATCGGTGCGGCCGGATGGATGTCATGAAAAGCGAGGATGTCATCGTCTTCATAAACCGTCCGATTCGGTATTTCACCGCGAACAATGCGGCAGAAAATACAATCCTGAGTCTTACTCATCTGGGCTTGCTCCATACGCTTCGCGGGCACTGGCTTTTCGGGCCGCCTTCTCATCAAGTCCTGATAAACCTTCTCGTCGCGCCAATTCGGCGATCACCTCAGAAGGGCCAAGTCCGTAGTGCTCAAGCATCACAAGGCAATGAAACCAGAGATCGGCACACTCGGAGACGATTCGCTGCCGATCGCCGTCTTTTGCAGCCATCACGCATTCGGTAGCTTCCTCACCGATTTTTTTCAGAATCGAATCCTCACCCTTACTGAGTAAACGGGCAACATAAGACAGCTCAGGGTCTGCCCCGCGCCTTTGGGCAATCACCAAAGCAAGGCGTTTTAACGAATCATCGCTCACTGGCCAAGCCCCAATCCGATTTGCTTTGCCAATGAAGACAAATCAAGCCGGCAGATCATCGGTACACCGTCTCGGGATCGATCATCACATCCTCGACAATCTGCCAACGGTCCGCTTCCCATTGATAAAAGAAACAGGACAATCGCCCGGTGTGGCAGGCAACGCCTTGTTGTTCAACTTGTAACAACAAGGCATCGCCATCACAATCGAGCTGCAAACGGTGTAGTTTTTGACGATGTCCCGATGCTTCGCCTTTGCGCCACAAACGATTCCGACTGCGCGACCAGTAACAAGCGTAGCCACTGCTTAGGCTTTCTCGCAAGCTTTGCTCATTCATCCAGGCCATCATAAGCACCCGCCCGCTTCGGTAGTCTTGCGCGATGGCAGGCAAAAGGCCTTGGCTATTGAACTGCAGCTGCGCGAGCAAGGTATCCGACGAAGCACTTAAGTTTTCGGGCGCTGGCTTCGTGGAGGCATCCGGAGTTGGATCGGCATCCGGCAGCTTCGGGTTGTGGTTCATGGTGTGCTAGTGAGACGCAAGCCGAACCGGGATACCGCAAGCTTGCATATGCGCTTTTGCCTGAGCAATGCTTGCTTCACCGAAATGAAAAATCGATGCAGCCAAGACCGCATCGGCCTTGCCCTGAATGACTCCATCGGCCAGATGCTGCAAAGATCCCACACCGCCTGAAGCAATCACTGGGACTGAGACCGCTTCGGAGACGCTGCGGGTGAGCGCGAGGTCAAAACCCTCGCGGGTGCCGTCTCGATCCATCGAGGTGAGCAAGATCTCTCCCGCACCGCGCTCGGCAACCTCGATGGCCCAATCGATCACATCGCGGCCGACCGGCTTGCGGCCGCCATGCGAAAACACTTCCCAGGACTGCGCGCTAGACCGTGCATCGATAGCCACCACAATCGCTTGCGAACCAAAAAAGGCGCTGGCCTCATTGATAAGCTCAGGATTGGCCAGTGCGGCAGAGTTGATCGACACCTTGTCAGCACCCGCGTTGAGTAATCTGCGCACATCGGCAACGCTTCGCACGCCACCTCCGACGGTCAGGGGAATGAAAACCTGCTCTGCAACCGATTCGATCACGTGCAAAATGATGTCGCGCTCATCGCTCGATGCGGTGATGTCAAGAAAGGTAATTTCGTCGGCACCTTGCTCATCGTAGCGGCGCGCGATTTCTACCGGATCGCCAGCGTCGCGAAGCTGCAAAAAATTAACCCCCTTGACAACCCGCCCCGCGGTCACATCGAGGCAGGGAATTACCCGCCGCGTTAGCATGCTTGCACAGGGACTGATGCCCGGCTGTCGACTCGAGGCGCTGATGCCCGGCTGTCGATCACAGCAAGCCCTGACTGCGGCTTTCAATCAGGTCTATCGCCTGCTTCAAATCGACTGCGGATTCATAAAGTGCGCGCCCGAGAATAACCCCAGCCACCCGATCTGCAGCCGCGTCAAAAAGCGCTTCGATGTCTGCAAGGCTGCCGATCCCGCCCGAGGCAAAAACTTCCACTTCAACAGCGCTTGCCAGCCGAAGCGTGGCTTCAATGTTGACCCCGCCAAGCATGCCATCGCGGCCTATATCGGTATAAATAATTCCTTCCACCCCGTAGTCTTCAAACTTGTGGGCGAGGTCCAGCACGTCGTGGCCGGTCAGCTTACTCCATCCATCGGTCGCGATCTTTCCGTCTCTGGCATCCAGTCCCACCATCACCTGTCCGGGAAAAGCACCACAGGCATCGCGCAAGAATCCCGGGTTTTTCACTGCTGCTGTGCCAATAATGACATAAGCGATACCACCGTCGACATAACGCTCAATGGTGTCGAGATCACGAATTCCGCCGCCAAGCTGGATCGGAATCTGATCGTCGAGCGCCCGCACAATGCTTCGAATGGCCGCTTCGTTGACCGGTTTCCCGGCGATCGCGCCGTTTAAATCGACCAGATGCAAGCGCTGCGCACCGGCCTCAAGCCAGTGCAGGGCCATCGCGGCCGGATCCTCGGAAAAAACCGTGGCGTCGTTCATATCGCCCTGACGCAAGCGAACGCAGCGACCGTCCTTGAGGTCGATGGCAGGTATCAGCAACATAGTCGTGTGAAGGAAGGTTCAGGGGTCCCAGCGAACAAAGTTTTCGTAGAGCCGCAGGCCAGCGGCTGCACTTTTTTCCGGATGAAACTGGGTCGCGAAAATATTATGGCGCGAAACAGCCGAGGTGAAACGAATGCCGTAGTCGGTGCTTGCGGCAATGTGGGAAGAATCTGACGCTTGAACGTAAAAACTGTGAACGAAGTAAAAAAAACTTCCGGGATCAATCCCCTGCCACAGCGGGTGCTTTGCAGCACCCTGTGTTGGCCACACCCGATTCCAGCCCATGTGCGGGATCTTCAATGGCTTCATCGACCCAAAACGCAACACCTCGCCCGGCAGCAAAGCCAGCCCCTGACTCGGTCCTTCTTCGCTTCGCTCAAAAAGCATTTGTTCGCCGATACAAACGCCAAGCAGGGGTTTTGTCTCAGCGGCACGCAGCAGACTCTCCAGCAAGCCTGAGGCCTTGAGCTTGCGCATGCAATCGGGCATCGCGCCCTGGCCTGGCAACACAAGCCTGTCGCATTGCTCAATCGCTTGCGACTGATCGCTGACGATCACCCGATGGCGTGGCGCAACATGCTCGAGCGCCTTTGCCACCGAGCGCAAGTTGCCCATACCGTAGTCCACAACCACGAAGGATTTCATGAGGCGTTAAAAAAAGGCGAGCTTCCTGGAACTGAACAAAAGCCTGTGGGATCGCCCTTGGCTAAAGCACTTCCTTGGTTGACGGAATCTTTCCAAAGCTTCGTTCATCACGGGTGACAGCCATGCGAAGGGCGCGACCAAAAGCCTTGAAAATCGTTTCGCATTGGTGGTGCGCGTTTTCGCCCCGCAGGTTATCGATGTGAAGGCTGATCATGGCGTGATTGACAAAGCCCTGAAAAAACTCGTGCACCAGATCAAGATCAAAACCACCCACGGTAGCCCGCACGAATCGACAGTGAAACTCCAGTCCCGGACGTCCCGAAAGATCGACCACAACCCGAGATAAAGCTTCGTCAAGCGGCACGTAAGCATGACCGTAGCGCAGTATTCCGGACTTGTTACCGATCGCTCGGGCAAAGGCCTGACCCATGGTAATGCCGATGTCTTCCACCGTATGGTGAGCATCGATATGCAAATCGCCCTTGGCCTGAACCTGCAAATCGACAAGGCCATGTCTTGCGATCTGATCGAGCATGTGCTCGAGAAAAGGCAGACCGGTCTGGAAAGAACGTTCACCTTGCCCGTCAAGCTCCAGGACAACCTTGATTTGCGTCTCGGCCGTGTGGCGGACTATTTCAGCGTTGCGCATAGGCACGATGATACATTCGCAAGCATGAACCGCTTCTGGAATCCCTTTTTGGCTGCACTTACGCCTTACGTTCCCGGTGAACAACCGCGCATCGAAGGCCTGATCAAGCTCAACACCAACGAAAACCCTTACCCGCCCTCGGCCAAGGCGCTCGATGCGATGCGCGCTGCGATCAATGATTCGCTAAGGCTCTATCCCGATCCATCGGCAAGCGATCTCAAGCGCACACTTGCACATCGTTATTGTCTTAAGCCCGAAGAGGTCTTCGTGGGCAACGGGTCTGACGAAGTACTGGCTTTCCTGTTTCAAGCCCTGATGGGACAACAAGGCGGCTGTGCATTCCCTTCGATAAGTTACAGTTTTTATCCTGTTTACTGTCAGCTTTTCGGCATTGACAGCAAGCCTTTTGCGCTGGCTGAGGATTTTTCAGTCGCTCTTGACCAAGTGCCCGAACAAGCCGCTTGCCTGATCCTGCCCAATCCGAATGCCCCCACCGGGATCGCACTCGATGCTGAGGCCATCGTCGGGCACGCGAGACTTCATCCAAGCCGACTGGTGGTGGTTGATGAGGCTTATGTCGATTTTGGCGCATCCTCATGCCTGCCCTATATCGGGCAACTCGACAATTTGATGGTGGTTCAAACGCTTTCAAAATCCCGGGCGCTTGCGGGCCTGAGGGTTGGGTTTGCTTTTGGGCCGCGGGATCTGATTGAGGCGCTCGAGCGGGTTAAAAATAGTTTCAATTCTTATACTGTTGATCGGGTCGCCATGGCTGGCGCGATCGCTGCGATCGACGATGAGGCCTGGTTTCAGACCAACATCAGCCGTGTGATAACCAACCGCCAAAGGCTTTGCGAAGCTTTGCATGCACTGGGCTTTGAAGTGCTCGAGTCGAAGGCGAATTTTCTGTTTGTCCGCCATCCTCAGCGTGATGCCGCCAAACTTGCAAGCGCCTTACGTCAGCGCAATATTCTTGTGCGCCACTTCACAAAACCGCTGATCGATCAGTTCTTGAGAATCAGCGTGGGCGATGAGCATCAATGCGATGTCCTTGTGGATGCCTTGCGCAGCCTCAATTGCGCCGAAGCGGCATGAGCCTGCAAACCCTCGGCCATCGCTAGGCTGCTCGCGAAAGGACCAAGCGCCTGCGCACCTTGTTCACTCACCTGAATCAGGCTTGAGCGCTTTTGAAAATCGTAGACCCCGAGAGGGGAGGAGAACCGCGCGGTTCTCATCGTGGGTAACACATGATTCGGTCCTGCGCAGTAGTCGCCCAGCGACTCCGAGGACCAGGGGCCAAGGAACAAGGCGCCGGCGTGCCGAATCGACTCGGCCCAGTGTTCAGGATCTTTCGCGATGATTTCAAGATGCTCGGCAGCGACCTGATTGGCCAGTTCGCAAGCCTCTTGCATGTCGCGGACTTTGACCAGCATTCCGCGATCAGCCATCGAACGTTCGATCACCGAACGGCGTGGCAGGCTGGCGATAAGTGCGCTCAAGGACCGGTGAACCTGGTCGATAAACCCAGCATCCGGGCAAAGCAAAATCGCCTGCGCCAGTTCATCATGCTCGGCTTGCGAAAACAAGTCCATCGCAACCCAATCCGGATCGACTTGCCAGCCATCGCAAAGCACGAGGATCTCTGAGGGCCCTGCGATCATGTCAATGCCGACCCTGCCAAAGACTCGGCGTTTGGCTTCAGCAACGTAGGCGTTGCCAGGCCCGGTAATTTTGTCAACCGCTGTGATCGTCTCGGTGCCATAGGCCAGCGCTGCGATCGCCTGCGCGCCGCCGATGGTGTAAACCCGGTCGGCCTGCGCAAGCGCGGCAGCAGCAAGCACCAGGGGATTTCGAAGACCGTCCGGCGTTGGAACCACCATGACCAACTCACCCACGCCTGCAACCTTGGCGGGCACCGCGTTCATGAGCACCGATGAGGGATAGGCTGCTTTTCCACCGGGCACGTAAAGACCCACCCGATCCAGCGCAGTGACCTTCTGGCCAAAACGACTGCCGTGCTCATCCAGATAACTCCAGCCCGGGCTAAGCTGTTTTTCATGAAAGCTTTGAATACGATGGTGCGCAGCCTCAAGCGCAAGCGCTTGCTCTTCGGGTAGCGACTGAAGCGCTTGCCGGCAGACGCTCAGCGGAATCTCCAAATCGGCAAGGCGCTCGGCGCGCAAGCGATCAAAACGCTCGGTGTAGCGCAAGACCGCAGCATCGCCTTCGCTTCGAACCGCCCGAAGAATCTCTGCCACCGCATTTTCGACGGCCTCGTCGGTTTCAGCCTCCCAAGCGAGCAGGGCAGCAAACTTCTTGCCGAAATCAGGCTCTGCGCTGTCAAGGCGATTCACAGCCATCGATTGCGAGCTCGCTGGGTTCATCGCTTCTCAAAGGCTTTCAGGTAGGGTGCAATGCGTGATCCGCGGGTCTTCAAAGCGGCTTGATTCACAATCAGCCTTGAGGAGATCGGGCATATCTCCTCCACCTCAACAAGATGATTGGCCTTGAGCGTGCTGCCGGTGCTGACCAGATCAACAATCGCATCGGCCAAGCCCACAAGCGGAGCCAATTCCATGGACCCGTAGAGTTTGATCAAATCGACATGCACGCCCTTGGCAGCAAAGTGGCTGCGCGCCGTCTCGGTGTACTTGGTGGCTACCCGCAAGCGCGCTCCGCGTCGCACCGCATGCACATAGTCAAAACCTGCCTGCACCGCCACGCACATGCGGCAACGACCGATACCGAGATCAACGGGTTGATACAAGCCTTGGCTTCCATGTTCGAGCAAGACGTCGTGTCCTGCCACCCCCATATCGGCAGCCCCGTAGGCCACGTAGGTGGGCACGTCGCTTGCTCGAACGATAAGTAGCCGCAAGGCCGGATCGCTGGTCGGGATGATCAACTTGCGCGAGGCAAGATCAGCCGCATCGACTTTCACGCCCGCTTGCGCAAGCAAGGGCATGGTTTCCTCAAGGATCCTGCCCTTTGAGAGCGCGAGGGTCAGCGCTGGGCTTGGCGTTGTTATCATCGGTCGAAAGTTTGCCTTAGCGCGACTTCAGGCGTTCAAGCTGCGCCCCTAGCGCTTGAAGCTTTCGCTCCATCGCTTCATAACCGCGATCAAGATGGTAAATCCGCTCAATCGTGGTGGGGCCGCGTGCAACCATCCCCGCGATCACCAAACCCGCTGAGGCTCGTAAATCGGTGGCCATCACCGTGGCACCCGATAGGGCCGGCACACCTTTCACGATCGCGGTGTTTCCCTCAATTTGGATGTTCGCGCCGAGTCGGTTGAGCTCCAGCACATGCATGAAACGATTTTCAAAAATCGTTTCGTGAATCACCGAGGTGCCGTCTGCGATAGCGTTAAGCGCCATGAACTGAGCTTGCATGTCGGTTGCAAAACCCGGATAAGGCGCGGTCCGCAAATTCACCGCACGCGGTCGCGACGGCATCTCAAGTTCAATCCAGTCATCGCCGCTACGGATTTTCGCGCCAGCGTCTCTGAGTTTTTCGAGGGTTGCGTCCATGCTTGAAGGCTCTGCCGCTTCAAGCCTGATCCTTCCGCCGCATGCTGCCGCTGCACATAAAAAGGTGCCCGCTTCAATCCGGTCCGGCATCACCTGATAACTCGTCCCGCTCAGTGTTTCAACGCCTTCGATGCGCAGTCGATCGGTTCCGATCCCTTCGATACTGGCGCCCATTTTTACCAGCAACCGGGCCAGATCCACCACCTCGGGTTCGCGGGCCGCGTTTTCAATCAGCGTTGTTCCTTGCGCAAGCACCGCAGCCATCATCAGATTTTCGGTGCCGGTCACCGTGACCATATCGGTCACGATCCGCGCCCCGTGCAAGCGACTGGCTGTGGCGTTGAGGTAACCGTGTTCGATGCGGATTTCGGCACCCATGGCCTGCAAACCCTTCACATGCTGATCAACCGGTCGCTGACCGATCGCGCAACCGCCCGGTAGCGAAACTTTTGCCTCGCCGAATCGCGCAAGCAAGGGCCCGAGCACCAAAATGCTTGCGCGCATGGTTTTGACCAACTCATAGGGTGCCTCAACCGAGCTCACCGCGTCGGCCTGGACCTGCATACGATCGCCATCACGAAGAAGCTTGACACCCATGCCCGCGAGCAACTTTTGCATCGTGCGGATATCCTGAAGCTGCGGTACGTTGCGCAGCTCGAGTGGCTCAGCGCTCAGCAAGCCCGCGGCAAGAATCGGAAGCGCGGCGTTTTTCGCGCCTGAAACGCTGATACAACCCTCAAGACGATGCCCGCCCTGAATCGAAAATCGGTCCATGTCTGGCGAGGAACCTAACGCGCCTGCAGCGCTTCGGCAGGCGTGAGCGTTTTCATCGAGAGCGCGTGAATCTCCTCGCGCATTCGGTCGCCCAGCACCGCGTAGACCATCTGGTGACGGTCGATCAAGCGCTTACCCTCAAAGGCCTTGCACACGATACGCGCTTCAAAATGATGCCCATCACCGCTGACCTCCAGGGCCTCGCAGTCTAGTCCTGCTTCAATGTAGCCGCGCAATGTTTCAGGTGAGAGCATGGAATTTCCGCCTAAAAGAAAGATGCCGAGCTTAAACGCGCGAGGAAAGCTTTGCTTGCGACTGCGCTGCTGCCTGAGGCGCTGTCAACTCGCCCGTCGAAAGGGCTTGCTCAGCGGCGACAAACGTCGGGATACCCGATTCTTGCATGATGTCAAGAAACACGTCCTCAAGACTGCTGCCTTCGATCTGCAAGGCATCGATTGTTCGCCCGCTTTGACGCATCGTGGCAATCAGTGCTTCCAGGTCAAAATAGTGCGCAAACGGTAATCGCTCCTGGCTTCCGTCTCGGTATTGCGCAAGCAAAACGCCGCCTTCGTAACGCGCAAGCAGTTTAGCGGTTTGATCAAGCGCTACGATGCGCCCTTGCTTGAGCATGGCAATACGGCTGCACATCGCTTGCGCCTCCTCAAGATAATGCGTGGTGAGCAGGATCGTGTGGCCCTGCTGATTGAGTTGGCCGATAAACCGCCAGAGACTTTGTCTTAGCTCAACATCCACGCCTGCGGTCGGCTCGTCCAGAACGATGACTGCCGGGCGGTGAACCAGCGCCTGCGCGACCAGCACACGGCGCTTCATGCCGCCCGATAAAGCACGCATATTGGCTGAGGCTTTCTGACTCAAATCGAGCTGTTGCAGCAGTTGATCGATCCAGTCGGTGTTTGCCTTAACGCCGTAGTAGCCAGCAGTGAGTTCGAGCGTCTCGCGCACCGTGAAAAAGGGGTCGAAAACGAGTTCTTGCGGGACCACACCGAGTTGACGGCGTGCGCGCTCGGGTTCGGCCAGCACATCAAGGCCCATCACCTCGACTGAGCCTTCGCTGGGCCGATTCAGGCCGGCAATGATTGAAATCAGCGACGTTTTCCCAGCGCCATTCGGGCCAAGCAGACCAAAGAACTCGCCTTGCGCAATGCTCAGACTAATCCCGTCCAGAGCACGCAGGCTGCCATAAGTTTTCGACACCCCAGTGAGACGAATCGCGGGATGGCCTTGCTCGCTTGGGTTTTTATGCATCATCGCCCTCGGCAAGAAAGCAGCTTGACACGCCATAAACCCTGGCGATTTCAAGCAAATCATCCGGCATCGCCTGCCAGTGCAAGCCAACGCTTTGCCTTAGCGCGCAGCGCTGCAACTCAAGCAGTGCTGCAAGACCGCAGGAATCAAAGCGTTCAAGCGCCGAGAGATCAACCCGGACTTGCGTACCGCCTGCTTCGGTCAGCAAGCGCTCAAGCGATCGGATTTCGACATCCAGAGCCCCTGGCATCACCGACAAATCCCAGACAGGCGGCAGCTTGAGCAGGCCTTGCCCGGCGATCACAATTTTCGCGCGTCGAGCGCTTTGTTGCGATCGGCCAAGGTTGCGATCAAACCATCCAGCCCGCGGGCGTTGATCTCTGAGGCGAACTGATTGCGATAGGTCTCAACGAGCCAGACCCCGGCGATGTTGATGTCGTAAATTTTCCAGCTTTCGCCCTGCCGATACAGCCGGTAATCGAGCCCGATCGGATCGCCACGAGACCCGACGATTTCCGAGCGCACCACCACCTCGTTGTCCGCCGCATCGCCCCGGAATGGCTTTAACCGAATCTTCTGGTCGCGCAAGGTCTGAAGCGCCCCGGCATAGGTTCGCGTGAGGAGATTGCGAAACTCCTGGCTCACGCGTTGCTGCTGCTCCGGGCTCGCGCTTCGCCAGCTTCGCCCCACCGCGAGCGCTGTCATCCGGTCAAAATCAACATGCGGCATGACCACTTGACTCACGAATTCGTTGAGTTTTTGGGGATTGCTCAGCAGCTCCTGACGTTGCTGGCGCACTTTCTCAAGGATCTCGTTGCTGATACGCCCAACAAACTCGTCGGCACGAAGCTGCGCCATCGCAGGCATTGTGATGCATGCGATCAAAACGCAGGCAAACCAACCCAAAAGCTTAGCGGCCAACAACGGATGGGCATGCCCCTGGTGGGACTGCGTGACAGTAAACATAAGACGATCGGTCGTGATTTTTTCAGAGGAGTTCTTGATTTTATGATGTTTGAAAGACAAAACCCCGCAAGACCACAAGGCTTTATTCGGGAGGCTCGCCGTCATAAATTTGATTGCGACGACGCTGCAAAAATGCATCCCTTGCAAACAAATACCGGTCGATCACAACCAATCCCGATGCATTGGACGCTTCGAGCAGTTCTGCACGGGAAGCAAGAAGGCCCGCTGTGATCAAGCCATAACGTGTTTGGCTGGGGCTAATTTGTCTGATGGGCGCAAATGGCTGAAAAATGATTCGCGCTGAAGCATCGCGAAGGGTCGAAGGACCGAACAAAGGAAGCACCACATAAGGACCGCTTGGAACCCCCCATACTGCAAAACTTTGACCGAGATCTTCGCTCTCATGATAAAGGCCCGCTTCCGAGGCAATATCAAAAAAGCCAGCAAGTCCCAGGCTGCTGTTAAAGAGAAATCGAACAAGACTTGTTGCAGCCTTCGCCGGTTTGCCCTGAAGCAACTGATTCACAAGACTCACGGCATCGTCGAGGTTAAGCAGCATGTTGCTGAAACCATCGCGAAGCGGCCTGGGCACGGTGTTGATGTAAACCCTCGCCGCAGGGCGCAGCAACCTTCGGTCAAGCCCTTCATTAAAGTCAAAGACCTGGCGATTCATCGCTTCAAAGGGGTCGCTTGCAAGCACCGCAGCAGAGTCAGGAGGATGAAACCCTGAGAGCGGTTCAACCGCGAGATCGCCCGGGCCTGGCACCAGTGCCGGGTGCGCCAAATCCACTTCTTGCGCGTTAAGCCCTTGCACTTGGGCCCAAGCGATTTGCGTAAGGCAAAGCGCCAGAGCACAAAGCCAAAGTTTGAGCCATCGGGGGGGCAACAGAGACTTTATTGCATACAAAGCTTGACCGATGCCTTGCTTCATCGCTTATCTGAAGCACCCGCTTGTTCGGCACTGCGATACAAAAATTGGCTTATCAAGGATTCCAGGACAACCGCTGATTGTGTCATTGTAATGACGGATCCGTTCACAAGATTTTGCTGATCGGCGCCTGCCTCCAGGCCAATGTACTGCTCCCCGAGGAGCCCTGAGGTGAGTATGCGCGCTGAGCTGTCCTTCGGAAAAACAACCGCTTGATCGAGACTCATGACTACTTCAGCCTGGTAAGTCTTAGGGTCCAGCCGGATCGAAGTCACCCGTCCGACAACCACACCGGCGCTTTTCACCGGGGCACGAACTTTGAGGCCACCGATATTGTCAAACTTTGCCTTCACCTGGTAGCCCGGAGCAAGCTGCACTCCCCCCATATTCCCCGCTCTGAGTGCAAGAAAAAGTAAGGCCAGCAAGCCAAGCACCACAAATAGCCCGACAGCCAGGTCTCGTGCTCCGGTGGATTGCTGCTGGCCCATGAAAACCTCGGTTATTGTCCAAATAAAATTGCGGTAAGCAGGAAGTCAGCGCCAAGTACGCTAAGCGATGACGCAACCACAGCGCGCGTGCTTGCCTGGGAAACGCCCTCGGGCGTGGGGCGCGCAAACCAACCCATGGTAAGCGCGGTCGCACCACAGATCCAGCCGAAAACAAAGCTTTTCAGTACCCCGCTGCCGACATCATGCACCACATCGACTCCCGATTGCATCTGAGCCCAGAAGGCGCCGCTGTCTACCCCGATGAGGACAACACCGACGACGTAGCCCCCTCCGATGCCAATCGCTGAGAACAGTGCCGCAAGCAAGGGCATGGCAATCAGGCATGCCGCAAAGCGTGGCGCAAGAATCCTTTGCAAGGGATCGATACCCATCATGGCGATCGCATCGAGTTGCTCGCCTGCCTTCATCAGCCCCACTTCGGCTGTCAGCGCGGTGCCGGCCCGACCCGCAAACAAGAGCGCTGCCACCACCGGGCCGAGTTCACGAACCAAGGAAAGAGCGACCAGCAATCCCAGCGCTTGTTCTGCGCCGTAGCGGTTCAGCGTGTAGTAACCCTGCAGACCCAGAACAAAACCAACAAACAAACCTGATACCAGCGTGATCGCGAGCGAGCGACTACCCACCACATAGAGTTGGCTCAAAAGCAGTCGCGGTCTACCCGGGACAGACCAGAGCAACACGCTGAGCTTGCCGTAAAAAACTGCAAGCAGGCCAACATAGCTCAAGGCTTCGAGCACCGCAGCGCCAATCGACCTTAAGCCGCGTGCCAGCAAGCTGGTCATCATCCCCGGTCCAGTCCGAGTAAGGCGCCTAAGCCTGGCCCAGGGGCGTGAAACGGTACCGGTCCCTTCTCGCTACCGTCGATGAATTGCCGCACAAAGGGATCCTCACTTTGGCGCATCGACGCTGGTGTGCCCAAAGCCATGATGCGGCCTTGTCCGAGCAACATAATGCGGTCAGCGATCGCCAGACTTTCCTCGACGTCATGGGTGACCAGCAAGGTGCTGAGACCGAGCGCTTTGCTAAGCTGGGACAAAAGGCGAGCCACCGTTCCCAGCGAAATCGGGTCGAGTCCCGCAAAAGGCTCGTCGCACATCAGGATTGGCGGGTCCAGAGCAATCGCCCTTGCCAGAGCGACGCGCCTGGCCATGCCACCTGAAAGCTCCGAGGGCATACGCTCGGCTACCGCGTGCAACCCAACCGCATGCAACTTCATCAAAACCAGATCGCGAATCATCCGCTCTGGCAATCGGGTGTGCTCACGCAAGGGGAAGGCAACATTTTCAAACACCGTCAAGTCTGTGAATAAGGCGCCGCCTTGAAAAAGCATACCCATGTGGCGCCGCAATGCACGCAAACCATCGGCATCAAGCCCTTCAAGCGCTTGTGACCGCACCCGAATCGAGCCACGTTGCTGCCGGACCAAGGCACCAATCAGTCGCAGAATCGTTGTTTTCCCGCTACCTGACCCCCCCATGATGGCAAGCAGTTCGCCTTGCTGCACTGAAAAACTCAAATCCTGCAAGATGGGCCTCGATCCATAGCCGAAATCAACGCCGTCAAAGCGAATGATCGGGTCGGTCATGGTTCAGCGCCGCGGTCCGAAGCCTTGGCGTAGGCGCTACTTCTGACCGGCGGAGTCTCCTCAAGCAAGCGCTCTTCGATCACCTGCAGGCCTTCGCCGCTGCCTGTGAGAATGAGAAGATCTTGCGGTTCCATGAACACAAGGTCTGAGGCGGCGATTCGCTGGCCCTGGCGAATGACCGCGATCAGTCGCGTGGCGTCATTCATCATCAATGCCTCAACAGGCAGGCCGGCCCAAGCCGAGTCTTCGGGCACCTCGATACTGCGAAGCATCACCGAGTCATGTTCGATCAAATCCTCATGCCGGTCGTCAGAACCTTCGAAATAGCCCTGCAGCATTTCATACCGAGCCGCACGGACCTCCCGAACCCGACGAAACACTTTCGGAAGCGATACGCCAGCCAGCGCCATGACATGCGAGCCCATCATCAGGCTACCCTCGACAATTTCCGGTATTACCTCGGTCGCGCCAGCTTCACGCAGTCGAAGAATATCCGCCTCGTGAGCGGTTCTGACAAGCACCGGAAGTTTGGGCGCAAGCTGCCTCACAAGGCGCAAAACCCGTTCTGCGGCGGCTGTGTCATCAAAGGTGATCGCCAAAGCCGATGCCCGCTGCAAACCGACCGAAATCAGGGCTTCGCGCTTGGACGAATCGGCATACACCACCGGTTCGCCTGCTCTTGAAGCGATCCGTACGCGATCCGGATCGGTGTCAAGCGCAAGATACTGCACCGATTCGCTCCGCAACAGCCGCGCCAGGCTCTGGCCGCTTCTGCCAAATCCACAAATCACCACGTGACCGCTTCGTCCAAAGGCCTTGCTGGCGATGTTTTGCATCCGCACCGATTGCATCATCCAATCCTGCGGGGAAAGGCGCATGGCAAGCCAGTCAGCCCTTTGAATCAGGATGGGCGCTGCCAGCATCGACAAGAGCATCGCCGCCAGCATCACCTGCATGGTTGAGGCGGGAAAGTAGCCTGCTGAAAGGCCTAAGCCGAGCAGCACAAAACCAAACTCGCCAGCCTGTGCCAACCATATTGCGGTGCGAATCGCAATGCCATCACTGGCCTTGAGCGAACGAACCAAAAACGCAATCAGCAACGCCTTGAGCGGTATGATCAAGGCCAACAGCATCAGCACTTCTGGCCAGATCGCGGGCAACTCGCGCACATCGAGTTTCATTCCTATCGTCACAAAAAACAATCCGAGCAAGAGGTCGCGAAAAGGCTTGATGTCGTCTTCGACCTGAACCTTGAATTCCGTCTCGGCTATTAGCATGCCCGCAACAAAAGCGCCCAGCTCCATCGACAAGCCCGCGGCATGCGTAAGCCAGGCGAAAAAAAGGCTCGCCAGCAAGACGTTGACCGTAAAGAGTTCATGCGAGCGCTGCCTTGCCACCATGCGAAACCAGCGCCGCATCACATAAGGACCAACCCTGAGCAAAACAAACAGCAAAACCGCTGCCTTGAGCAAGGCGAGCAACAAATCGTTGATCAAGGTTTCACCACCCCCAAGGGCGGGAATGACGATCAGAAGCGGGATGACCGCCAGGTCTTGAAACAACAGCACCCCAAAAGCGCGGCGACCGTGCTCACTTTCCAACTCTCTGCGCTCAGCCAGCAGTTTGGTGATCAAGGCGGTGGACGACATCGCGAGCGCAGCACCAATCACAAACCCGGTTTTCCAGTCCGCTTCAGCGGGCAACAGGCGGCTGATCATCCAGGCTGGTAACAGCAAGAGCATGAGCACTGAAAGGATCAGCGTCGAGCCAACTTGCAAGGCACCGAGTACAAAGACATGCTGTCGCATCGAGCGCAACTTCGCCAAATTGAACTCAAGCCCGAGTGTGAACATCAGCAAGACCACACCGAGCTCGCCCAGGTGACTTACCACCTCTTCGTTGGCCAGCGCCCGGGATACCCAGGGGCCGAGCAAGACGCCGACAAACAAATACGCTACCAAAGGCGGCTGCCCAACGCGACGCAGCGCGACAACGGCTGCTGTAACAGCAAGCATCAGACCGAGCGCAAGCTCGAAGAGGCCGGGGTTTGTATACTCGGACATCCCCCATTCTAGGCTCGGTTCAAGGTTGACATGCCCAAGCCCGCACTCGATCCCATGAGGCTTATTGCGTCTGCTCGCGAGGCCATCGCGATTCAAGCCCAAGCGCTGGAGCAACTGGCTGCAGCCTTTGATAGCGAAGCGACCAGCCCTCAGAGCAAGGCCTTTAGTGAGGCCTGCGAGCGGATGTACCGCTGCAAGGGCAAGGTGATCGTGACCGGGATCGGTAAGTCTGGCCATGTCGCCAACAAAATCGCCGCCACGCTGGCCTCGACGGGAACGCCGGCTTGCTTTTTGCATCCGGCTGAGGCGAGTCATGGAGACCTCGGCATGGTGACCGCTGAGGATGTTGTGCTTGCGCTGTCAAACTCAGGACAGACCGAAGAGATCGTTCGCATTCTTCCCTTGATTCGCCGGCGCGGTGCCACGCTGATCGCAATCACCGGCGAGCCACAGTCCTTGCTTGCCCAGCAGGCCGATGTGCACTTGCTGGTCAGGGTCGACCGGGAAGCCTGTCCGCTGAACCTTGCGCCCACTGCAAGTACCACTGCAGCGATGGTGATGGGCGACGCCATAGCAGTGAGCCTGCTTGCTGCGCGGGGTTTTAGCGCCGAGCAGTTTGCGCTCTCCCATCCGGCCGGCGCGCTGGGTCGGAAATTACTCAGCTTAGTGGGCGAACTCATGCGAACCGGCGAGGCAATCCCCGCTGTAAGGCTTGACTCCGACACCAAGGCGGCCGTACTGGAAATGACAAAAAAACGACTGGGCATGACCGCTGTGGTCGATCAGCAGCATCGCGCAGTCGGGATTTTCACCGACGGAGACCTAAGGCGGGCGCTTGAACGAGGCAGCGATTTTCTCAGCCAGCCGATCGCCGACTCGATGCACCCTGATCCAGCCTGTATCGGGCCTCAGGCCTTGGCCAGTGAAGCAGCAAGGCTGATGGAGTCCCGGCGCATCACGCAGGTGCTGGTCACCGATACCGAGGGCGTCCTGATTGGAGCGCTCAATATCCATGATCTGCTTCAGGCCGGCGTGGTGTAAATGCCAAGACTTCATGCGTATGCGTTGTTCAGGCATCGTCTGAGCTGGCCGCAGCTCGCCTTGCTCTTTAGTCTTGCTGTGATGGCTGGATCAAGTGCTTACCTTGCATTTGAGCTTTCGTCCCGCCAGAACGTTCGGCAAACGGTTTTGGCACGCGGACAAGCCGATTACTATGCAAGCGGTGTGCATATCTTGCGCTACAACCATCAGGGAATCGCCTCCATGCAACTGCGCGCTGACCGACTTGAACATATTCCCGATCGCGAGGAACTGAAGCTCTCGCAACCAAGGCTTTGGCTGAGTGACGAGCAAAGCGACACCCAGGTTTCCGCGCGCGAAGGCTACACCAGTGACGACGGACAAAGGGCAAGGCTGAACGGATCGGTTGTGATCATTCGCAAAACGCAGGATGCACCGAGCCTCAAAATCCAAAGCGAACAAGCCGTCATCGACGCTTCGAATGACCAAATTGTCTTGCCCGACACGGTCCGAATCGAGCAAGGTGATGGCTGGGTGACAGGCCAGCAACTGTTACTTGACCAGGCCCAAAAACAGTTGCGACTCGATGCCCGCGTGCAAGCGTTTTTTCCGCCAAACCCTTCTCTGTCCGCAGCCGAAAAAGGACTCGCACAGTGAGCCGCTGTCTTGAACGCCTGTTGACTCGAATCGTTTCCAGAACGGTACCGAAGCTTGTCGCTCGCTTGATTCCAGGCGATGAGACGAGCCCTGTTCATGGCCGTCCTAATTGCCCCCTCAATCGCTCCCTTCATAGCCCCCCCGATCGCAGGCTTACTGGCATTTTCGCTGGTTTTGTCTTGTGCCTTTGTGCGACGCCGGCTTTTGCCGAGCGCGCCGACCGCACAAAGCCAATGACGGTGGAGGCCGATCAATTGATTCATGATGAGGCACGTCGCACCAGCAATTTTTTAGGCAAAGTGATCCTCAACAAGGGGACCCTACAAATTCGGGCCGATGAAATCGAATTGGTTGAAGACCAGGAGGGCTTCCAATCAGCGCGGGCCATCGGTAAGCCGGTGCTGTTCAAGCAAAAGCGCGAGGGCGTGAACGAAATGATCGAGGGCCAGTCGCGCAGACTTTTCTACGCTTCGAGAAGCGAAACCGTCAGACTCGAAGAGGCCGCCGAAATGCGACGAGTGGTTGAGGGAAAAGCTGCGGATGTGCTGCAAGGCGAGTTGATTGTTTATGACAGCCGCAAGGAACGCTACGAAGTCAACCGCGAGGGATCACCCGCAAACCCGCAAGCTGGAAACCCCTCCGGACGCGTGAGGATTGTGATTCAACCCAAGGCCGATGCCCAGACCAAGGCCGAGGGCAAGGGCGATGCGCAAGCCAAACCCGGAAGTAAACCCTGATGCTTGCATCAAGCGCCTTGCTGCAAGCGCACGGGCTGAGCAAATCCTACGGTCGCCGAAAAGTCGTCGATCAGGTTTCACTGGAGGTCGCTGCTGGGGAGGTGGTTGGTCTGCTGGGCCCAAACGGAGCAGGTAAGACAACCTGCTTTTACATGCTCGTCGGGCTGATTGCCAGCGACGCCGGCCAGATCAGCCTGGAGGGCTCAGCGATTGGTCATTTGCCGATTCATCGGCGCGCAAAAATGGGGCTGTCCTATCTCCCGCAGGAAAACTCCGTGTTCAGGCAGCTGACCGTCGAGGAAAACATACTGGCGGTCTTGCAGCTCAATGCCGGTCTGAACAAACAGGCACAGCGGCAACAACTCGAACATTTGCTCGCTGAGTTGCAAATTGAACATTTGCGACGACAGCCAGCTATCGCGCTGTCTGGAGGTGAGCGGCGGCGTGTCGAAATCGCCCGGGCGCTAGCGACCTCACCGCGTTTTGTACTTCTTGACGAACCCTTTGCCGGGGTTGACCCGATTGCGGTGATCGAGATCCAGCGCATCGTGTCCTTTTTGCGCGACCGAGGCATCGGCGTGTTGATCACCGATCATAACGTTCGCGAAACACTCGGCATTTGTGAACGAGCTTATATTTTGAACGATGGAAAAGTATTGGCAGATGGCAGACCTCAGGCGCTTGTTGCCAATGAGCAGGTGAGAAAGGTTTACCTCGGCGAACATTTCAAAATGTAGACCGACAACGGTAAACAATCGATAAATGTCGATGAAACCCACGCTTCAGTTTCGGATCGCCCAGCAACTCACGCTGACGCCGCAGTTACAGCAAGCGATTCGGATGCTGCAAATGTCTTCGCTTGAACTGGCGCAAGAGCTCGAACAGGCTTTGCGCGACAATCCCTTTCTCGAGCGAAGCGACGAAAGTCTTGATAGCTTCGGATCGGGAGACTTCCAGGCCGCTGAGGAGCCACAGGCTTTTGCCATGGCGGTGGCGGCTAAGGGCAGAAGCGAGCTTGACGATCCGACAAGGGCGCAGTCGCTGTCTAATCGTTTGAACGAAGCGGTATCTGAACGCAGCCTTGGCGAAGTCTCGGAGTTTTCTTATACCGCTAGCGATCCGCTGTCGCTTGAGCAAGGCAATCACGAGGTGGAGGCCTTGTTCCCGGAAACAAAACAAATCGATGAATTCGGGCGAACACAAGCGATCGACGGTACTGAGCAGTTCAGCACAAGCGAGGCCTCGCCTTCGGCGGATGATCCCAAAGCCTGGGAGCAGGCTGCCTGGGAGTTGAATCCGCGCAATAGCAACGATTCAGACGACGAAGACAGGCAACGCGACTGGCGCAGTACTGAGGATTTGCTCAGTGATCACTTGAAACAACAGTTAATCGCCTGTCGTGTGACCGAGCGCGACCGCGCGCTTGTTCAGTGGCTTATCGATGCCCTGGATGAGGACGGTATGTTGCGCGAGCCGATTGCATCGATCTGTGAAAGTCTGCCGCCGCTAGCTCAGGTCGAAGAAGACGAAATGCTCGCCGCACTCAAGCTTTTGCAGAGCTTTGATCCGCCCGGGGTTGGTGCCCGAGACACAATCGAATGCCTCAGTATCCAACTGCGGCAACGAGACGCCGACCCGATTCAAAGCCTCGCCCTGCGCTTGGTCACCGAGCAGCTTGAAGCGCTGGCAAAACATGATTTTGTGCGCTTACGCAGGCAGCTTGGCTGCAGCGAACTCGAATTGCACCATGCGCATCGGCTTATCGTGAGTCTGAATCCGCGACCGGCAGCAGGCTTTCGGGGTGCGGAGCCCTTGGCCTTTGTGGTGCCTGATGTTGTGGTGCGGCAGGTGGGCAAACGCTGGCAAGCCTATCCGATTCGCGGTTCCACCCCGGATATCCGCTTGAACGAACATTATGTTGAATTGCTGAAGCAAAACAAGGCTGCCAGAAGCGACGCCGCTGGCTTAAGCGATCAGGTGCAGTCGGCGCGCTGGCTGGTCAAAAACCTCAAACAACGCGGCGAAACAATTCTGAGGGTGTCGCGCTTTATCGTGGAGCATCAGCAGCGCTTTTTTAGTGCCGGCGAAGTTGCGATGCGCCCTCTGGCCATGCGCATGGTCGCTGAAGCGCTTGCATTGCATGAGTCAACGATTTCTCGGGTAACCAGTCAAAAATACATGCTCACGCCACGCGGCACTTTTGAACTCAAGTATTTTTTCACGGCTCAGGTCGGTCAAGAATCGGAGCGTGATTCGGCCCATTCCAGCACAGCCATCCGGGCAAGAGTGCGACAAATCATCGAAGAGGAGGCCACCGATAAGCCACTTTCCGATGCCAGCATCGCCCAACGCTTATCGGCTGAAGGCAGCCAGGTCGCCCGGAGAACCGTCGCGAAATATCGTGAATCGCTCAAGATTGCACCCGCTTCGCAACGCCGCAAACGTCGAATCTGATGTATCGTTTTCTGAAAGGCATTCCTCAGCGCGGTTTTTCACCAAGGAGCTTGTATGAATCTGTCAATTCACGGACATCATGTAGAAGTCACTCCGGCCTTACGCAGCTATCTCACCACCAAACTTGAGCGGATTCACCGGCACTTTGACCAGGTGGTTGACGCCGATGTGTTTATGTCTGTGGATAAGCTTGAGCAAAAAATTGAGGTGAATTTGCACGTCAAGGGAAAAGAATTGTTTGCTGAGTGCAAGAATGCGGATCTTTACGCAGCGATTGACCTCGTGGTGGATAAACTCGACCGTCAGGTTCTCAAGTACAAGGAGCAAAGGCATGCCCACCAGGCCGTAGGCCTTGGGCGTCAATCCGCCATGCAATAGCATGAACAAAATCAGTCAGCTCATTCCTGAAAGCAACCTGCTGCTCAATCTTGAGGCGAGCAGCAAAAAAAGGCTCTTCGAACAAACCGGTTTGATGTTCGAAAACCACCACGGCCTTGCCAGCAGCAAAGTCTACGAGTCCTTGTTTGCCCGCGAACGGCTCGGCTCGACCGGACTAGGGGCTGGCGTGGCTATTCCACACGGGCGGATCAAGGGGCTCAAGCAGGCTCTGGGCGCTTTCGTCAGGCTTGCCAAACCGCTGCCCTTTGACGCCCCCGACGGGCAGCCTGTGAGCCTGGTGTTTTTCCTGCTGGTTCCGGAAAATGCCAATCAGGAACATTTGGAACTTTTATCAGAGCTGGCTGAAATGCTCTCTGACGAAGGCTTCAGGGCCAGCTTGAACGCGGCTCTCGACCGCGAAGAGGCTCACCGCATCATGCAAGGCTGGCAGCGCGAAGCGGCCTAAGCCATCGTCTTTTCAAAAAACGCAGGAAGCAAGCGCGGTGTCAGTGACGATTAAGCAACTGTTCAGCGAAACGGCTGAATCGCTTGCTTTAGCCTGGGTCGATGGGGAGTGCGGCGCAGGGCGCTGTTTTCTCGATAGCCTGCGCGAACCTGCCGACATGGTGGGTTATCTGAACCTGATTCATCCAAACCGCCTTCATGTGATCGGGTCCAATGAGGTCGCTTACTACGAAAGGCTCGATGACTTGCGTCGCGAGGCATTCTTTGTTGAGTTACTTAAAGGCAGACCACCAGCCATCGTCATGGCCGAGGGCTTATCGGCCCCCGATGAGTTGCGATCGCGTGCGCACGCCGATGATTTACCGCTATGGGTATCTCCGCTGCCCGCTGCTCGCGTTATCGAGCGCTTGCGCCAGCACCTGGGTAAAGCCATGGCTGAGCACACCACCGTGCACGGTGTTTTGATGGATGTACTTGGACTCGGTGTGCTTTTGCAGGGCGAGTCTGGACTCGGTAAGAGTGAACTCGCGCTGGAACTGATCAGTCGCGGGCACGGTCTGGTTGCTGATGATGCGGTTGAGCTCGCAAGAATTTCGCCGGTTCTGCTCGAAGGCAAATGCCCGGTTCTGTTACAAAATATGCTGGAAGTGCGAGGCCTTGGACTGCTCGACATCCGCACGATCTTCGGTGAGGCCGCTGTCAGACGGAAAATCAGACTTCGCTTGATCGTTCACTTGATGCGCCGCAGCACCATGGAGCAAGAATACGAGCGTTTACCCCTGCAGGCGATCACGCAAACCATTCTCGGCATCGAGATCCCCAAAGTTGTGATTCCAGTCGCAGAGGGCAGGAATCTGGCGGTGCTGACCGAAGCTGCGGTTCGATCCACCATCTTGCGCCTCCGCGGCATCGATTCGATGCAAGTCTTTTTCGAGCGCCAGCGCGCACTGATGGACGAAGAGCAAGCGCTCGAAAGCGCCAAGCCTTCGTCGAATGACCCTAAGGATTGAGCGATGCGACTGATCCTGGTTACCGGGCTTTCAGGTTCGGGAAAATCGGTAGCCATTAGGGAGCTCGAAGATAATGGTTTTTTTTGTATCGATAACCTGCCCTCACGCTTTTTGCTCGCAGTCTGTGAGGCTTTACAGCAAGAGGGTCATCAACGCGTTGCAGTTGCCATCGATTCGCGCAGTCCGGCCTCGATTCCGGCTTTGCGGCAAGTGCTGCATACACTTTCTAACATCGGCATAGAAACCCAAACCATTTTTCTGGAGGCGCGGGACCACGAGTTGCTTGCGCGTTTTTCAGAGACACGTCGCAGGCACCCGCTTGCCAGCGGCGCTGATCAAGAAGCCTCACAAGGCTTGCGCGAGGCGATCGACAAAGAAAGGGCTATGCTCGAATCGGTTAGGCAGGGTGCGGCCACGCTTGATTCAACCGGGGTTCATCCGCGTCAGCTGCGTCGCTGGATTCGCGATATCGCAGCAACCGTCGAGCAGGCGATCACACTAAGCCTTGAATCCTTTGCCTTCAAGCACGGTGTGCCGGAGCACGCGGATCTGGTTTTTGACGCCCGCTGTCTTCCCAACCCGCATTACGAGGACCAACTCAGAGCCTTGGACGGACGCGATCCCGCAGTCGCCAACTACTTGGAAGCCAGCGAACAAGGGCCAGCGCTGGTGAGTTCGATCGAGTCCTGGTTGCGACGCTGGCTTCCCGAATACGCTCAGGATCAACGCTCTTATCTTACCGTGGCGATCGGTTGCACTGGCGGGCAGCATCGATCGGTCTGGACGGTCGAACAACTTGGCAGTCGACTCGCCGACCTCGGTGCGATTATTCGCCACCGAGGCCTGGGGTACGAATGACGACATCTCAGCATGAATAACGTTCCAATTTTTCCACTAAGCCAACCGCTTTTTGAGGAAGGCGTATTGCCGCTTCAAATTTTTGAACAACGCTATCTCGACCTGGTGCGCGAATGCACCCGCGAATCGAAAGCCTTTGGCGTTTGTATGATTATCCAGGGCCGTGAAAGCGGCGAGGCAGCTCAACATGTACCCGTGGGTACGCTCGCTGTGATTCGCGATTTTGACCAGACCGATAGAGGTTTGCTCTACATTCGTGCTGTAGGCGATCGGCGTTTCCGGATCGTCAAGCGCTGGGTGCAGCCCAATGCCTTGATACGGGCCGATGTTGAATTGCTCAATGATCTCGATGACCTGACAAACCAGCCGCAAGATGATCAATTCGACAAAATAAGGCAACTTTTAGAACAATTGCATCAACAACTCAAGCAACAACACCCCGATGCCTTTGACAAAGTGATTCAGGAACCCCTGCGTTACCAAGACCGTCATTGGGTGACCAATCGACTCATCGAGCTCATCGAAGTTTCGCCGGTTCAAAAGCAGCAATGGCTTGAAGCGCCAAGTGCACGCCGGTTTCTTTCCTTACTGGACTATCTCGAACAACAAGGGGCGCTGTAGCACAGAGGGCGTGAAGCCGCCCAAGAAAAAGCGCGCTGTTTAGCGTATCTCAAGCGCGCTGATTCTCGTATCCCAAGCGGCCATTGAGCGCATCCCACGTGGGCTTTTTAGCCTGTCAAGACGATGCCAGAGCAGTCTTTAAGAGCTTGCGAAGCGCGCTTGGAATGCCCAGTTCCAGGGCGTCTTCAAGCTTGATCCAAAGACTTTGCAACTCGCTCTCCTGTGCACGATGCTTTTCATAAGCCGCAGGGGGCTCGCAGGCTCGCTTGTCATCATCAAGGTCCAGATTCTGCGATGCGATACCCATGCGCAACACCGGCGCGCGCAAGCGAAAGTGGGTAAAGCTTTGTTCGACGTCAAGCCAGTAGTCGGCTTGCAAAGACGCCTCGGTGCTTGCCTTGAGCACGGCCAGCGCAGTTGTGCAAGCCTTGCCGTCAATTGCCAAGGCAGGGATGAGCTTGCCGCAATCCTGCCGCCAGCGTGTTTGCATCAGACAAGCCAGTTTGTGTCTTTGTTCGGATTGGCTAAATTGGGCTTTGATCGCAGCTTGCTGATCGAGCCAGACCTGAGGCAAATCCTCAAGCGCAGGAAGACTCCACATCGAAGCCCAGATGCCTTGCTGCGGTCGTCGAAGCAACAGGAGCTTATCGCCATCGGTGATCCACAGCATCATCCATTGCCGCAGCGGCAGGGACTTCGCCACCTTGGCCAGCGGATAGGCATTTGGATGCCCTTGCTTGTAGGCCAAGCACATCGACTGTACCGGGCAGTCCCCACAACGCGGTTTCCTGACAAGGCACAGGGTGGCCCCCAAATCCATCAATCCTTGCGTGTATGCAGGCATATCCTCTGATACCGGCAGTAAGCCCTCAGCAAGCGACCACAATGTCCTGATCGCCTTGCTGCTTTGTGTATCAAGCGACAGCGCAAACACCCGGGCCAACACCCGCTTGACGTTTCCATCAAGAATCGCAGCACGGCGATTGAAGGCAAATGCAGCAATTGCCGCAGCACTTGAACGTCCGATGCCAGGAAGCGCGGCAAGCAGCTTCTCATCACAGGGAAATTCGCCCTTGTAAACCTCAACGATGTACCGGGCACAAGCATGTAAATTGCGCGCCCGCCTGTAGTAGCCCAGTCCGCTCCAGGCTGACAAAACCTCATCCAGGTTGGCGTTGGCAAGCGCAAACACATCGGGAAATCGCGCCAAAAACCCCTCATAGTAGCCAAGCACGGTGCGCACCTGGGTTTGCTGCAACATGACTTCGGAGACCCAGATCCGGTAGGCATCGGAAGTGTTTTGCCAGGGAAGCTGATGCCGTCCGCTGCAGCGTTGCCACCGGACCACCTGGTCAGCAAAAGCGGAGGTCGCAGCCTCGCTAGGCGGCAGCGTCGTACTCATCAGCGCTGACACTTTAGGCAGGCAAAACTCGAACGCTGGGTTTGCACGATGCGCCTGATCGGCGCTGCGCATTGCTTGCAGGGTTTACCTGCGCGTCCGTAAACCGCATAACGGCTTTGAAAGTCACCGCTTTGACCGTGAGAACCGACAAAGTCGCGAAGGCTTGAACCGCCTGCGACGATTGCCTCGTGCAAGACCTCAACAATCGCCGCAGCAAGCCGCTCGTAACGCGCCCTTGAGATTCTGGCCGCGCTGCGCCTCGGATCGATGCCTGCGCGAAACAAGGCTTCGCAAGCGTAAATATTGCCCACGCCCACGACCGGTTCGCCGCTCAAAAGCCAGGGCTTCACAGCAAGCCTGCGCTTGCGGCTCATACGGTAGAGATGTTGACCCGAAAAGGCGCAATCAAAGGGTTCCAGGCCAAGCCGAGCAAGAAGCGCTTGCGCTCGCTGTGGCGCATGCATTTTTTGCTCGGCTGTGGGTGCAGCCTTATCAGGTGCAGCCTCATCAGGTGCAGCACCATCGGCAGCCTCATCGAGCCACAAGACCGAGCCAAAACGCCTCGGGTCGTTGAAACGAAGCGAGGGCAGGCCCTCGAACTCCCAAAGCACATGATCGTGCTTTTGCAGCGGCGCATCTGCTTTGAACCACTGCACCGTACCCGACATGCCGAGGTGAACAAGCATGGTTCCGGTAGGAAAGCGAAAAAGCAAATACTTTGAGCGACGAGATACTTCGATCAGCGTCTGGCCAAGGCAGGCCTGCTGTAGTTCCTTGCTGACCGGCCATCGCAGGCGAGGATTCACAATTTGCATCCGCTGCAAACGGCGCCCTTGCAGCGCAGGATTCAAGCCGCGGCGAAGTACTTCAACTTCGGGTAATTCGGGCATGACTTCGAATCCTCAGCACCAAACCTATCCTATGCTTTGTCTACACAGTTTTGCGAATCCCGCTAGCATATCGAAATGAGCCATCTGTCGATGCAAGTTTTGGAAATCACAACCCTGCGAAGGTTTGCAGGCTTTGCCTTTGCCCTGCTTGCCTTCAGCTTGCCACTTGAAATCTGTGCACAGCAGGCCGGGCTGCTTGTGGCCGCCCCTGCAAGCCACAAGCAGCCAATGACCGCAGACGCGGCCAGGTTGTGCATGAGTTTTGTCGAGCAAGAACAAAACGACGCCGAAGCAGGAGCGCCTGATGCTTCAAGCGAGGCAAAACCGGCTGAGTCGGATGATCTGTCAGAGGCCTCGGACGCTGGGCTTGCTGATCCGTCTGAAGCCAGACCGCCCGTTGACTTAAGCCCGGCTGTGCTTTTTCAGTTGCTTGCGGCCGAAGTCGCTGCTCAGCGTGGCCAACTTGGCACAGCGTCGCAAACGCTGATTGACCTTGCCAGGACCACCGGCGATTCACGGCTGGCTCGTCGCGCCACCGAACTTGCGCTGCGCGAGCGTGTTTATGCGCGTGCGCTCGCTGCGGCCGAACTTTGGAGGGACTTAGCTCCGAAGTCAGAGCAGGCCCGACTGGTGCTTGAGAATCTGTACCTCGCAGGCTCACGGTTTGATGAGGCTGCAGCCCTTATCGGCATGCGCCTTGAGGCCGCACAATCAGCTCAGGAACGCGCAGCCATCTGGATCAACTTGCGACCGGTCCTTTTGCGCAGCGCCCGAGCACAAGCGCTACTACCCATGGTCCAGGGACTTTTAACGAAAGGCTCAGACTCGCTCGGTGAAGCGCAGGCAAGCCTGGTCTTGTTGCAGGTCCAGGCTGGCAATCCACAAAGCGAAGCGGCGCTGGCTTCATTACTCAAACAAAAGCTCACGCCAAGCACCCAGCTCGAACTTGCCCAGGCCGCGATGTTTTTAAAGCGCTACGATCTGGCGCAAGCCCCACTTGAAATGTTGTCGCAGCCGGGCCGAGAGCCTGCGCTGCAATCACAGGCGCTGCTGTTGCTCGCACAACTGATGCGGGAGAGCGAGCGCGCCGAAGAGGGCTTTCGACTCTTGGATCAGAGCCTTGAGCAAGACCCGCAGCGGGTGGAGCTGCTCTACGACCATGCCATGGCCGCCGAGCGACTGAATCGGCCTGCGCTTGCCGAAAAGAGCTTGAAGCGACTGATTGCGATGCGCCCCGGGCATGCGCACGCTTACAACGCGCTTGGCTACTCACTGGCTGACCGAAACCTCCGACTTGAGGAGGCGCAAGCCTACATCGAAAAGGCGCTGGCTCTGGCACCAGACGATCCCCACATCATCGACAGCATGGGCTGGGTGCTTTATCGGCGCGGCGATTTAAAGGGCGCACTCAGCTACCTGCAAAAGGCTTATGACTTGCAGGCGGATCCCGAGATCGCGATTCACCTCGGCGAAGTCCTCTGGAAGCTCGACCGCAAAGAAGAGGCCCTTGCGCTTTGGCGCAAGGCGCAACAGGCTGAGCCCTCAAACAGCCTCTTGCGCGAAACCTTAAGCCGCCTGGAAGTCAGGCTCTGAATCCGAACACGTGTTCTGGGCGAAGCGGGTTTGTCGTCTTGAAAAGCCCAGATATCGCTCGCTGGCTGTTATTGCTTTTGGCCGCTTGTATCGGGTTTGGACAGCTTTCAAGCCTTGGCGCAACCGAGGCGACCGGTACTTCAGAACGCCTGCTTCAGGGTCAAGCGCCATCGGAGCGATTTGAGGCGAGCGGCCGCTTTGGCCTCAGGCTTGAGCAAGGCGATCGGAAGCTCCATCTTCAAGGGCTCTTTGAGGTCAAGACCGATCATCAAAAGGCTCTGGTCGAACTTTTTGATCCGGCGGGTCAGCGGCTAGTCTTGTGGCGGCAGCCCGTTCAAGGTGAGGCTGAGATCGAAACCGCCCATCAGGGGCCAAGCAGCGCATCGCTGGCGCGAAGCTGGCTTGCACGTCAAGGCGTTTTGCTTGATCTTGAGCATCTTGACGCCTGGCGCTGGCGCCGTTGGCTTGAGCTTGAACCCGGGCGATTTCGCCAAGGTAGCCTCCTGATTGAACGCAGTGACAAAAGCCTGCTGATTGAGCAAAACGAAGGCACGAAGCTGCGCTTGCTGATTGTTCCCACAAGAAGCACAACGCCCTGACAGCCGCTGGTTGACGATGCTTATGCAAAGACTTAGCGAGGCAGCACCAGCCAAACTCAATTTGCACTTGCATGTCCTTGGGCAACGCCAAGACGGTTATCACGACCTCGACACAAGTTTTGCCTTGATTGATTGGTGCGACGAGGTCGAAGTGAGGCTGCGCGAAGACGGCGCGATTTGCCGTCTTGAGGATCAGGTTGGGATCGAGGCGTCTGAGGACCTCGCCGTTCGGGCGGCCCTGAGTATGCAGGCTTACTGCGTGGCGCAGGGGCTTGCTTGCCCCGGCGTGGATATTCGGGTGCGCAAGCGCATTCCGCAGGGCGCAGGACTTGGCGGCGGAAGCAGCGACGCAGCGAGCGTGATCCGCTTGCTGAACCGGCTCTGGGGGCTGTCGCTGAGCGCCGAGGCCTTGATCCCGATCGCTTTAAAGCTCGGCGCAGATGTCCCGCTTTTTATTCATCGTCGTCACGCAATCGGCCGCGGTGTGGGCGAGCGGCTTCAAAGCCTCGATCTGCCGACAGCACATTTCTTGATCCTGATGCCTCCTCTTGCTGTGCCGACCTCCGGTATTTTTTCCGACCCGAAATTGACACGTTCTTCGAAAGCACTCAAACTCCCAGATTGTCTGAACTGGGTCGATTTCATGCAAGGTCACAATGACTTGCAAGCCGTTGTGATCAAGCGTCATCGGATCGTTGAGGTCGCTCTCGATGGCTTGCGGAGTCAGGCACGCGCATTAAACATCGCGAGCCATTGGCCCCGAATGTCCGGATCTGGCGCTGCAGTGTTTTGTATGGTTCGCGATCGCCTCGAGGGCTTGGAGCTTGAGGCGATGATTCAGGCAAAGCTTGCCGAGTTTGGCGAAGGACATTGGCAACTCAAGCTGGTGTCAACACGTATTCCTGACTGAGGATGCGGCAAGCACGAATCCGAAAGGCAAATGCCATTCGGTTGTGAAGCGGGTTTTGGTTGTACCGGTGGGGAGTCGCCAAGTTGGTTAAGGCACCGGATTTTGATTCCGGCATTCGAGGGTTCGAATCCTTCCTCCCCAGCCAACCGATCCCTGCGTCATGACTCGATCGGAGGCAAACGAACAAATGCCTGAGGTTTGGGCTTGATCAAACAAGCGTTCTAATGCGATTCAGCGCACTTTTTATCCAGCATAGGTTTGCGGCATGACGTCCATGGCTCATCATCGCGATTCGGTTGCCCAAGAAGGCCTTACGATTTTCACCGGTAATGCTGTTCCCAAGCTCGCTGCCGACATTGCCGCCCATTTGCGGGTGCCGCTCGGCAGGGCAACGGTCGGCCGTTTTTCCGATGGCGAAGTGATGGTGGAAATCCTGGAAAACGTAAGGGGACGCGATTGCTTTGTGCTGCAGTCAACTTGTGCACCGACCAATGACCATTTGATGGAACTGCTGATCATGGTCGACGCTCTCAAGCGTGCCTCGGCCGGACGAATCACCGCGGCTGTGCCTTACTTCGGTTATGCCCGGCAAGATCGTCGGGTGCGCTCCACGAGGGTAGCCATCAGTGCCAAGGTGGTTGCCAACATGCTTCAGGTGGCCGGTGTCGATCGCGTGCTCACGATGGACTTGCACGCCGATCAGATTCAAGGCTTTTTTGATATTCCTGTAGACAACATTTACGCGGCACCCATTCTGCTGGCTGATGTGCACAAGCTGAAATTCGACGATTTGCTCGTGGTTTCACCGGATGTCGGTGGCGTAGTCCGCGCAAGAGCGATGGCAAAACGGCTTGACAGTGATCTTGCGATCATCGATAAACGGCGGCCCAAAGCGAATCTTGCTGAAGTGATGAACATCATCGGTGATGTCAGGGGCAGGACCTGTGTGATCATGGACGATATCGTCGATACCGCCAACACCTTGGTCAAGGCCGCAAGCGCACTCAAGGAGCAAGGGGCAGCGAAGGTGCTGGCTTATTGCACCCATCCGGTGCTCTCCGGCGGGGCGGTGCGCCGCGTTGCGGATTCCGATCTCGACGGGCTGGTTGTGACCGACACGATTCCCATGCCTCGCGATGGCATCGCCTGCGAAAAGATCCGGGTACTTTCCTCGGCGCAGTTGCTGGCCGAAACGATTTTGCGTATTAACCGTTCTGACTCGGTCTCCTCGCTTTTTGTGGACTGAATCAGAACATACCAAGCACCTTGTCTCCCGCTCTGGTCGCGGATCGGGAGGCAGCAAGTGCATCGTCGCCACAGGTTTTTGCTGTGGTTTTTGTATCAACCGCCCAAAAGGCTTTGCGCTGGCATAGATCAGGATTCGCAAAGGCAGAGGGCAAGAGAGGAAACACCATGAAAGTTGTCGCAACAAGTCGTTTAGCGCAAGGGTCGAGTGCGAGCCGCCGCCTGCGCCGCGCTGGCAAGGTCCCTGGCATTATTTATGGCTCTCCAGGAAGCCCTGCTGCAATCGAAGTCGAACACAACCCCTTGTTCCACGCCCTCAGGGTTGAAGCCTTTCACGCCTCGATTCTCGATATGGAACTTGACGGGCAAAGCCAGCCGGTTCTGTTGCGGGATATCCAGTGGCATCCCTACAAGCAACAGGTCTTGCATATAGACTTCGAACGCATTGCGCCGGATCGTAAGATCCACATGAAGGTGCCATTACATTTTGTCAATCAGGAAAACTCCCCGGCGGTCAAGCTTTCTGCCGGTATCGTGGGCCATGTGCTCAACGAAGTGGAGATTTCATGCCTTCCCGCTAAGCTGCCCGAATTCATCACAGTTGACCTCGGTAAGCTTGAAGCCGGTAAGTCCATGCATTTGCGTGATATCAGCTTTCCCGAGGGTGTGGAGCCGGTGCTACGCGCCAAAGAAAACCCGGTGATCGTGACGGTGACCTTGCCTGTCGCCGAAGAAATCGCGCCGGCAGAAACAGCCAAGGCGTCAGCCAAACCGGCAGGAAAATCTGCCAAAGGCAAGAAGTAATTCGAAGCCCTGACAAAAACGCTGCGATCCGGCTTGTGGTCGGGCTTGGCAACCCCGGGCCAGACCACGAGTCTGACCGCCACAACGCCGGCTTCTGGTTTTTAGACCGGTTGCAGCAGCAGTATGACCCGCATGCGGCTTTTCGCAGCGAGACCAAATTCTTTGGCGAAACCGCTGCCTGCAGGATCAACGGGCACATGCTTTTCCTGCTCAAACCCAGCACCTGGATGAATCGCTCGGGACAGGCGGTGCTCGCCTTGAGCCACTTCTACAAAATCCAGACCGATGAAATCCTCGTAGCGCACGACGAACTTGACTTGCTCCCGGGTGTGGCAAAGCTCAAGTTCGGCGGCGGGTCGGCAGGCCATAACGGACTCAAAGACATCAGCCAACGCCTTGCAAGTGATCATTACTGGCGGCTTCGGATCGGAATCGGGCATCCGCGAAGCCTCAACCTGGAGCAAGCGGTCGGCGATTTTGTTTTGCACCGACCCGCCCAAGAGCAGCGTGCCCAAATCGATACCGCGCTGCTTACGATTCTGGCTCAGAGCAAGGCTTTTTTGCTTGGAGAGCGGGAGCGTGCGATCGCGATGATTCATCGCGCCCTTCCTGGCAAAAGCACAAGCTCGCCAGACGACCCATCGCGCGGTACCGGCCAGGCCGTCGATCAAGGCAAGGTAGACCCCAATTCAGCTTAACCTGGGCCTGATCGAAGGCCTTGACTAAAGGCCAGCTTTAGCCCGGTTTGCAACCCCTGCGATCACATGGCCAGCAGGCGCCACCCGGGACGCCGATTCGCAATGGCCTGTTTGATCGTCAAAAAAGAAGTCGGGTTCAAAGGCCTTCAAAAAACCGCCCTTATCCAGACCGCCCAGAAACATCGCCTCATCGACCTCCAAGCCCCAGTCAAGCAGCGTGCGAATGGCGCGCTCGTGCGCAGGCGCGCTGCGTGCCGTGACCAGGGCTGTACGCACCCGCATCGGCGTTCTTGCCTGCGCGTGCAGCCGATGCAAGGCTTCGAGCAGCGGCTTGAAGGGACCGCCGGGCAAAGGTCTGGCGGCATGCTCGCGCTCATGCGCCTGAAAGGCACCGAGGCCTTCGCGCTGGAAGAGCTGTTCGCTCTCATCGGAAAAAAGCACCGCATCGCCATCGAAGGCGATTCTCAACTCCTCGGGATGGGCCACCGAGGCCTGCACCGAACGCGGAAATACCCGCGCAGCTGGGAAACCCGCCTCGAGCGCTTCGCGCACATCTTGCTCATTGGCTGACAGAAAGAGGTTTGCTTTCAGCGGCTCCAGATAGGGCCAAGGCTTGCGCCCGCGGGTAAATACCCCGCGCTCCAGTCGCAAACCCATTTGCTGCGCCGATCGGAACACCCGCATGCCTGAGACCGGATCATTGCGCGAGACCACGACCACTTCAACGCGGCGCTCCCGATCGGCGCATTGCTCGGGATCAAAGGCCAGCAGCTTGCGCACCAAAGCAAAGGCGACGCCCGGTTTTGCGGCTTGATCAAGCCGCTCGCGTTGCAAGGCGCGGTAGGCGCGGTCATCGCTTTGCTCAAAGACCCGGTTTTCTTCTTCAAAATCGAAAACCGCTCGCGAAGAAATAGCGATGACCAGTTTGTTTTCAAGGCTGATCATGGTGAACGACTATACTTCAGCGCCTCAATCCATGTGTTTTTTACGATAAGAAAGCAGGTTTATGGCTCTTCAATGTGGGATCGTCGGCCTACCCAATGTGGGCAAGTCCACGCTGTTTAATGCGCTGACGAAGGCAGGTATTGCCGCCGAGAATTACCCCTTTTGCACCATCGAGCCCAATGTTGGCATCGTCGAAGTGCCCGACGAAAGATTGCAAGCGCTTGCATCGATTGCCAAGCCGGAACGCGTCTTGCCTGCCACAGTCGAATTTGTCGATATCGCTGGACTTGTAGCCGGTGCAAGCAAGGGCGAGGGGTTGGGTAATCAGTTTTTGGCTAATATCAGAGAAACCGATGCCGTCGTGCATGTGGTTCGCTGTTTTGAAGACAGTAACGTTGTCCATGTGTCCGGTCGAGTCGATCCCTTATCGGATATAGAAATCATCAACACCGAGCTAGCCCTTGCCGATATGGCCACCGTCGACAAGGCGCTGACGCGATATGCCAAAGTGGCGCGCTCAGGCGGCGATAAAGAGGCGATGCGGCTTGTGCAGGTGCTCGACAAATGTCTCCCCGCGCTCAACCAGGCCAGACCTGTGCGATCGATCGAACTTGATGAGGAAGAAGTTGCGCTCTTAAGGCCGCTTTGTCTGATCACAGCCAAACCAACGATGTATATTGCCAACGTGCGAGATGATGGATTTAAGAACAATCCACATCTTGATCGCGTGAGCCTGATGGCTCAGTCCGAGGGCGCGACGGTGGTGCCGATCTGCGCGGCGATCGAGGCTGAGATCGCCGACATGAGCCACGAGGACAAAGCGGTTTTTCTCGCCGACATGGGCATGAATGAACCCGGACTCAATCGCGTGATACGCGCTGCCTTCACACTACTGGGCTTGCAGACTTACTTCACGGCCGGACCGAAGGAAGTACGCGCCTGGACGATTCGCAAGGGCTTCACTGCACCGCAAGCGGCTGGCGTCATCCATACCGACTTTGAGCGCGGCTTTATCCGCGCAGAAACGATCGCGTTTCCCGACTACATCCAGTACAAAGGTGAATCCGGCTCAAAGGAGGCCGGCAAAATGCGCCTTGAGGGGAAAGACTATGTGGTGAGGGACGGCGATGTGATGCATTTTCGCTTCAATGTTTAAGCGCTGCTACCGCGTTTAAGCCTTGTCGTCGATAGGCTCGAGCGCCTCGCCGTCATTTTGCGCAGCCTGGGCAATTTGCAATTGCTCAAGCGCCGATGTTGTTGCGCCCGCCGGTGTGCCACCTCCCTGCTTTGCAGCCTCGGCTTTTGCGCCTTCTTTGCGAAGGGCTTCCTCGCGCTTGGCAACTTCTTCGCTGCTTGGCTTTTTCTGGTAGCCGACCGCTCTCAAGCCGGCGTCGATCACTTCCCCGGATGCTTCGGCAATCAATCCGACCGATACAACAACCAAACCGATGACCAAAATGCCGCCTGCCCACTCAATCGGGTTGAATGCGATTTCTTCAGCGAGTGCAACAACCGGCGAGAGTGTAAAAATCACCCCGGCAAGCTTTTTGCACCGCATTACAGTGTTGTTTTTCATAAGTGAAACCGCAACTTAGCAGATCGAGTCTGGGTTCTACCAAACCTTAGTCGCATGCTCAAGCATTGGTTGTGCCGAACCAACGGATCGTCAAGGAGGAATCGCTTCGTTTCAGTTTTCGTTAAACGAGCTTAATTGTTGAAGCAAGTGATTTTGCGATTCGCTCTGAGAACCGCGAACTTGGATCGGCGCAGCACTCCCTGCGGTGGGTGCGCGAAGATAGCTGCCATCTGCATCCATTTCCCAGGCGCTTGGGTTTGCATGGCAGTGAACAAGCAAACCCTCTTCGATAACCCGTTTTTTAGCCTTTGGATCGAGCAAAGGAAATGCGATTTCCACGCGTCTTCTCAAGTTTCTTTGCATCCAATCGGCTGACGATAGCCAGACGTCTTCAGCATCAAGATTATAAAAATAATAGATTCTGCTATGTTCTAGAAAACGACCGATTACCGACCATACGCGGATGTTCTCCGAAAGTCCCTTGACTCCGGGTCTCAAGGCACAAACGCCGCGCACAATCAAATCGATCTGCACACCGGCCTGACTCGCAGCATAAAGGGCCTCGATCACTTCCGGGTCGATTAATGCGTTGAGTTTTGCGCGGATCAAGGCTTTTTTCCCTAACCTGGCATGAGAGATTTCTTGCGCGATCGAATCGATCACCATCGGCATCAAGGTAAACGGCGCCTGCGCTAAATGTCTTAGGTTTTCTGCCTGCCCGAGACCGGTTAGCCTTCGAAAAACTTCATGCACATCAGCACAAATGCCTGGGTGGGCGGTGAGTAAGCCGAAGTCCTCGTAGATCTTGGCCGTACGCGGGTGATAGTTGCCGGTGCCCAAATGCACATAGCGCACTAACTTTGTTCCCTCACGACGGACCACCATCGCCATCTTGGCATGCGTCTTGTGGCCAACAACGCCATAGACCACGTGAGCGCCAACGGCCTCAAGCTTTGAGGCCCATTGCATATTGGTTTCCTCATCAAAGCGCGCCATCAATTCCAGTACGACAGTGACCTCTTTTCCGCGGCTTGCCGCCTCAATCAGCGAAGCCATCAGGACTGAGTCAGCGCCGGTGCGATAAACCGTTTGCTTAATCGCTACAACATAAGGATCGGTCGCCGCACTGCTCAAAAAGCGCTGTACCGGTTCAAAGCTCTCGTAAGGATGGTGCAATAACAAATCGCCCTCGCGGATCGCATCAAAGAGTTGATTGCGATTGGCCGGCAAGCTTTGCGGCCAGGCTGGCTGGAACGATTCAAATTTCATATCGGGCCGGTCAACCAGCTCTAAAACCTGTTGCAAACGGACCAGGTTCACAGGCCCTTCAACCGGGTAAAGATCCTCGGGCTGCAGATTAAACTCCGCACGCAGCCGCTGCTTCAAGGCTGCCGGACATGCGGCCGAGACTTCGATGCGAACCGCATCGCCAAAGTGGCGTTGTACAAGCTCATCTTGCAAGGCCGCTTTCAGATCGGTCACCTCTTCATCGTCGACGTAAAGATCGCTGTTTCGCGTCACCCTGAATTGATGCGAACTGACCACCTTGAGTCCGGGGAAGAGTCGGTGCATAAAGCCTTGCACCACCGAAGTCAATAACATCAATCCATGCGGATGCCCTGAAACGTCTTCAGGTACCGGTAAAACCCGAGGCAAGGCTCGCGGGGCTTGCACGATCGCGATATGCACATCACGGCCGAAGGCATCGCGTCCGTCTAAGTCGACCACAAAGTTCAACGACTTGTTAAGCACGCGAGGGAAGGGATGAACCGGATCCAGAGCGATCGGCGTAAGCAGCGGTTCAACCTCGCTGTGGAAAAACTCCTCGGCCCAGGCGCGCTGGGCGCTGTTCCATTCCTCACTCAGGTGAATCACCACGCCTTGCGCACGAAGGCTCGGCAAAAGCTCAAGGTTCAAGAGCCCGTACTGGCGTTTGACCAATGCTCTGGCACGAAGCTGCACAGCATCAAGGGTTTGTAAGACCTCCAGGTTTGCGCTCGGGCTGGCGGCCATTTGTTTGAGTTCAGCCACGCGAATCTCAAAGAACTCATCCAGGTTGTTTGAGACGATCGTCAAATAACGCAAGCGCTCGAGCAAGGGCACCTGTGGATCCTCGGCCTGCGCCAAAACCCGCTCATTGAAGGCAAGCAGTGACAGCTCGCGGTTCACAAAGGGGTCGCTACGCGCGCGGATCGTTTGTTGCAGCGTCGATTTGCCCTTCTGGCCCTCTCCAGCTAGCCTTGCGCCTGTTGTTCGCCGTGCAGCGCTTTTTGTTGCAGCCCTTCCCTTACCGGTACCTGACTTTTTTGCGTCAGTACCCTTGTTGTCCATACTCATGCCAGCTCACTCCTTGCGGATTTCATCACCCTCTGAATTATTGGCCGCCGTTGACCTGGGTTCCAACAGCTTCAGGCTACTGATCGGTAGCGTAAGGCAATCAAGCCTCGGTGCGCAGATACTCCCGCTTGATATCCTCAAGGAGACGGTGCGCCTGGCTGCTGGTTTGCAGCCCGATGGCAATCTTGATGCAGCCTCACAGCAACGCGCCTTGCTGGCGCTACACCGGTTTGCCGAAAGGCTCCGATCCTTTGGCCCCAACCGCGTGCGGGTGGTGGCCACCAATACCTTGAGAGTGGCCGCCAACGCCAAACACTTTCTCATCGGTGCCGAGGCGGCGTTGGGCTTTCCGATTGAGGTGATCTCCGGCGTTGAAGAAGCGAGGCTCATCTACGAGGGCGCCGCGCATGACTTGCCACGCGATGGCCAGTCTCGTTTGGTGGTCGATATAGGCGGCGGATCCACCGAATGCATTCTGGGCAGAGACTATGTGCCTGAAGCGCTTGAGTCATGCTACGTCGGCTGCGTGTCTCTGAGCAGGCGATTCTTTCCCGATGGCGAAGTCAACAAAGCGTCGATGGACGAAGCGATTGACCACGCAAGGGCAAGCCTTGGAGCCGTCGGCACCCAGTACCGCCGAAAAGGATGGCGCTACGCAGTTGGCACATCGGGTACTGCCAAAGCGCTCACGCAAATGGCGCAGCTACACTACCAACGCGATTGCCTTGACGGTGAGACGCTTGCTGACCTGCAGCGCCGGCTGATCAAGATTGGCCATCCCGACCGCTTCGATGTGAAGGGCCTACGTCCGGATCGTCGCCCGGTGATCGCTGGCGGGATCGCCGTGATGCGCGCTGTCTTTGACGAATTCGAACTGCAGTCGATGCGCTATTGTCCGGCCGCGCTGCGTGAAGGTGTGCTCTATGACCTGCTTGGACGCGGCTCCGGTCAGGACATGCGCGCAGTCACGGTCGACGCCTTGCAGCTGCGCTACGGTGTTGATCGGGAACACGCAGAACGGGTGGCTGAAACAGCGACGGCTTTGTTCGACCAAATCGCACGCGGCGTGCAAGAGGAATTACAAGCCCAGCGCATGCTCTTGGGCTGGGCTGCGCGCCTTGCAGAAGTGGGTTTTTCAATCGCTCAGGCGGACTATCACAAGCATTCTGCTTACATCCTGCTGCATGCGGAAATGCCCGGGTTTTCCCTTAGCGAAAAAACTCGGCTAGCCAATCTGGCTCTCGGACAAGCCGGGTCGCTACGCAAGCTGCATGGCCTGCTGAGCCAGGAACGCGAATGGCAAATGATCTTGTGCCTTCGTCTTGCGGTGATTTTGCACCGACGTCGGGATCGCGAGGAGGTTTTGCTACCGGCGCTCTTTGCCAGAAAGTGGCTGGTACGCATCGAGTTGTCAAAACGCTGGCTTGAGCAACACCCCTTAACGCACGCGAGCCTTCGTGGCGAGATCGACACATGGCGCGCTGCCCAGATCTTCGAATCGATCGAGCTGCTTCAAATTTGAGTGTTTCCTAGCCACGCTGGCTGTCTTTCGCTTAAGGCT